>Ga0222715_10001267_pt1 | contig 24348 bp, 22 predicted proteins | sample C33_9DmetaG_FD_165056 | JGI IMG/M metagenome (GOLD analysis project Ga0222715, IMG submission 165056) | Estuarine water microbial communities from San Francisco Bay, California, United States - C33_9D | ecosystem: Environmental > Aquatic > Marine > Unclassified | place: USA: California...
ACAAATCGTGGAAAATGTAGTGAGAAATAAACGAAATAAAGCCAATTGGAAAAATATAAAAATATTAATAATTGATGAAATAAGTATGATGTCTGTAAAAATATTGAATGTATTGAATGAAATAGCACAAACAGTAAGATATAATAGAGAACCTTTTGGCGGTATTCAATTAGTATTATTAGGTGATTTTTATCAATTACCTCCTGTAGGTACTATGGGTGAACCAGATACAGAACAGTTTTGTTTTAATAGTAAAGTATGGACGAAAATGTTTCAGCCAGATAATATAGTTATTTTAAAAACGATTTTTAGACAAACAGACCCAATATATAAAAGCATATTATTAGAAATAAGAGAAGCCCGTTTAAGTGAACAAAATATTTCAATATTGAAAAAATATTTAAACAGAGAATTTGATGAAACCAAATATAATGGTTGTATACCAACGAAATTATTCCCAACCCGCGCGAAGACTGATTATTTAAATAATTTAATGTTTTCAAAATTAGATGATGAAAAATATACATTTAATTGTGAAAAAAAATACGAGTGTAAAACATATATAGAATCAAATAAGCCGTTATCTAAAGCTGATTTAGAAAAATGTGCAAATTTACCAGAAACAATGATTGAGTTTGAAATTCAAAAACTAATAAGTACTTCATCTTATCCCGAAATGTTGCACTTAAAAAAAGGTGCGAATGTAATGTGTACAGTTAATTTAGATATTGATAATGGTATATGTAATGGTTCACAGGGTGTAATAAGTGATATTGTAGAAACAGAAACAGGTATACTACCAGAAGTAATGTTTGTAAATGGAATTAAAAGGGTATTAGACGTACATTTTGTTCAATCAGAAGAATATCCATGTATTGCGGTCGGTCAAATACCACTATGTTTGGCTTGGGCGTTAACTATACATAAAATCCAAGGAACCACATTATCAATGGCGAATATAGATGTAGGTAGTCAAATATTTGAATGCGGCCAAACGTATGTTGCTTTATCTCGGGTTCAATCATTAGATGGATTATATTTATCTGCGTTTAATCCATCAAGAATACGTGCGAATAAAGAAGTAAAAACATTTTATGATAATATACCGGAAAAAGAGTATAAAATAGAAAAAAAAAATAAAGTGGATGAAAATGTATTTTCATCGTTTGAATTGAAAGAAGAGACATATGTTGACCCAACAATAAAAAAAATACAATTATACAAATAAAATATATATTTTATAGCCTTTCTAAATTTTATTTATTTTTTACGGCGTTCACGCAGTTGTTGTAATCGCTGTCTCATTAATTTACGTTTATCATCATTTATCTTATTTTTTTCTTCTTCGATTTTATATAATTTTTTACAAGGATCGCATAACATGCAATTTTGAGAACATTGTATATTTAATTCACTTATATCAGAATTATATTTGGAAATAATTTCATCAGCATTGATTTTAAAACATGGTCCAGAACGATTAAATATTCGGGAAAATAATACAGATGATTCAATAGCACTACTGTACGTTTTATCGGAATAACATTCCAACGTGTATATCATTTGTTTTGTAGCATTATCAATAATAGCAATATCACTAATATTATCGTAATCATTGTAAGTAAATTCATGGTCTAATACAATAGAAATATTTTCATTAGATACTAAAGTAGTAGTCATCGTTTTTTTACAAGTATCGTAATAATTACGCGTATATGAACATTTTTGTGTAATATTGATAGGGATATTCTTTTTAAAACAGCTTTCAATAATTAATTTCGCATCACTAATTAAATGCTTAGATGTAGGATTAGTATAATATGAACACGAATTGTTTTCTGATTTATGTGCGAAATGATGAACTCGGATTTCACCTTGTCGTAAGATTACGTCGTGTTTACAATAAGGACATGCATAATTATTTTTTTTATCAGCAAATGAGGGATACTCATAACGAGTAGTTTCTTTGTTAACAGCACCACATGTAAAATGAGTGTGCATGATTGTAGTTTAATTATATTATATTTATCAATAAATATTCAATTTTTTATAATTAGGTTCTCACCTGATTCAAATGATAAATCAATTACTAATAAACAATAGTAATGTTACGTATTTTTAGAAACAAGGAACAAATCTAAAATACAAAGTTGAGAACATACAGATATAACATTTATTCAGTAAAGTTAGTTAAAAATAAAATATATGTAATTATAATGTCGAACACGCCAACTTTAATAATAGACGATGAAAATAATACAAAATCCTTAAAACGATTGCGGCAATATTTTGAAATATGTAAACGAAATATAAATTGCGAAAAAAAGAAAAAATATGAAGTAAATGAAAAAATGTTAGAAACAGATTTAAATAAAAAGATATTATTAGAGTTAAAATACCACGAACTAAGTAGTAAAATTGGTTGGATACAAATATCTATTATAGTAGCCTCAACTGGAATAACATTTATACAAACAGTGGATGGACTATATCCAATAGATAGTTATATAGTATCTATAGTAATTATTAGTTTATCTACATACGTCGCGTTAATTTTAGCGATATCGCGTTTTTTTAAATTAGATGAGCAAAAGGAATTGATTGTGAATTTATTATCAACATTTGCGATGTATATAAATAAATTAAAAGCGAGACAACAAATATTGATAGACCATCAATTTAATTATTATAAGCGAGATATAGATTATGAATATTCAGAATGGTTAAAATTAAAGGATTTATTTGAAAAGGATGGTTCATCCGAATTAAAAATAAACATAGATAATCAAATAGATATGTTGTTAACAAAGAAAGATGTTTTAAAATACAGGGAAGAAATGTTACGTTTGCAATTACAAGAATTTATAATAGCAGAACAAAGTACTATTTACAATAAAGTAGAACCATTAATGTTTAAAAATTTATTAAAATATAAATTTGAAGTGGGTTGTTTAAATAACACGTGTTTTCGTTATTTTTTTATTAATAGTTTTCATACAAAAGCTCGTGAACTATATAGTAAACAAGAAATAGAAAAAATAATATTAGGAAGTACGCTAGAACAGAAAAATAATGAATTAAATAAAATAGATAGTAGAATAAAAGAATTAATTAACGACCAACATAGGTTGAAAAAATATAAGAAAATATCGATGAACGATGAAACTCAAGTAAAAATATCTGAATTAATGAATTCAAAGAATGAAATACGTGAACAATTAAATTTAATAAAAAAGGATGATAAAAAGAAGGCAGTAGAATCGTATAAAACGAATCAGACAGTCGAAACTATTAATCGTGATATATTGAATAATATGAGAATAGAAACAGAATTAGGAATGCGTGATTATATAAGTTATAATAGTCGCGATATAACAAAGAAACACAATGCATTAAATAATTATAATTATGTCTATAATCATAAGCCGAATAAATCTGATTTTGATAAAATAAAAAATGTGGAACAAGATATAGATAGAAACTTATATTATCCCGATGAATTTTATGGAATAACACATATAACACCAAATTTATCAGATAATAAGTTAGATACATATAAAAATTATTATAATGGGTCAAATAGTAGTTACAGTTATTCAAGTGATGAATCAGACAATGAAAATAATATAAAAATAAAAGAAAGACCTCATCGTAGAAGTATACAACATACAGAAGTAGAAACTCCAACCATAATACCAGATAGATTAGGTTCTTTGAATGATTTAACATTACAACCGATTTCAAGTATACATAATACAAGCGATAGTACCCATGATGGCTTAGATATATCAGATGTAGATAATGAAATACCCGAAAGTCCCAAAAGTGAAGTATTACCCACCACACCTCATGTATCTTTATGGAATAAATTTAATATATTAGGATTTGTAAAAAATGAAAATGATTTTACGTTAGATAATAATTCAGAAGAATGCGATAAAACTAAACAAAATATAGAAGAAGTATAGTATATGTTGAAGATTATTAAAATATCAGATAGTGAAAAACGAGTAATAACCGAGAAAAAAGAATGGAAAGAAATAAAGGACGATATTGATACAGAAAATCAATATGAATATATAGAAAAATTAGAAGAACTATCAAAACCAAAAAGAGAGTTAATTAATAAAGAAATTAAAAAGAAAATAACTGGTTATCGCAGTCAAGATAAAACCAAAAAATTATACGATAAAGAACAATTTGTAGATTTAGAAACAGTAATGGAATTATTAAATACATCTAAAATGTCTTGTTACTATTGTAAAAATAATGTATTGTTGTTATATGAAAAATTACGTGAACCAAGACAATGGACATTGGAAAGATTAGACAATAATTATGGTCATAACAAAGGTAATTTAGAAATAAGTTGTTTAAAATGTAATATAGATAGAAAGACAATGTACCATGAAAGATTTATGTTTACAAAAGAATTAAAAATAATAAAAACAGAATAATAAATATAAACATAACACTATATTTATTATTAATACAATGCAAAATATGTTTATAAAAGAAGACCAAACAAAAGAACTTAATAAAAAGGAAGAATTAGCTATTCATAAATCAATTTATGATAAATTAGACTGTTTTATAACAAATGGAAAAGTTCCCAACCTGATCTTTTATGGTAAATCAGGAAGTGGAAAACGAAGAGTTGTAAATAATTTTATAAAAAAAATATACGGTGATGATAACAATAAAATACGCACAAATGTGATGTTTGTAAATTGTGCTCATGGAAAAGGAATTAAATTCATAAGAGAAGAATTGAAATTTTTCGCAAAGGCGAATATAAATGCGAGTAGTGGTATTAATTTTAAAACCATAGTATTATTAAATGCATCATACTTAACTATAGATGCTCAATCAGCATTGAGACGTTGTATAGAGTTATTTAGTTATAATACCCGTTTTTTTATGATAGTTGAGAATAAAGATAAAATATTAAATCCTATAGTATCTCGTTTTTGTGAAATATACATTCCCGATTATATAACTAGTGATAAGATAATGAATTTACATGCCTATTCCAAAAATTTTCATTATAATTTGGATATAAAAAATAAATCAGATATATGGATACATAAAAAAATGAATGCAATACAAATAAAAGACCATATTACATTATCTCGTTTTGCAGAGGAAATATACGAAGAAGGATATTCTTGTCTAGATGTAATAAACTGGTTAAAACAAAAATCAAAATTAGATGATAATGATATAGCACAAGCGTGTATTATATATGAAAAAATACGGTCGGAATATCGTTGTGAAAAAATATTGATTTTATATATTTTTGATTTTTTATATTTACGTTCAGAAAAGGACTTAAAATGTATAGCAACAATATAATATGGATGATTTTGTAATTTCAAATCTACATGAGTCAAGAAACGAATGGTGTACTCGTTTGGTATCAATACTAACACCTTTAGTGATAGGTGGACTACGTTCTATCTTCAATGAATCGTGGAAACTATGCACAGCAAATGATGAAATGAATAAATATTTAATGACTTTTCAAAATTTGTTGTCTCGTATTCCCAAATGGAATAATACAATTATAGAAGAAGAGAGAAAACGAATAATAGAAAGAAGTGGTTGTAATTATTTAGAAGATTTAATAACTTGTGTACATATAATTCAATTAAAAGTATTAACGTGTATTCGTGTTGGAAATAAACAAAAGAAGATTGATATTTCAACTCCTAAGTTAGACGACTTTATTCATAAAGTATATATTCATACTGCACGAAAGATATATAGTAATATTTATTTATTTGAAAAGAATATATCACCATTAATGGTTCAAAAACACAATCGTGAATTAGAAATGATTATTCAAGAGTGTATTTTAATAGCTATTCGTGAAAGTATTCCTACAGAAGCTATTATCCGTGCTTATATGGACGAAAGTGTAGAACAAGAAGAAGAAGTAATTATTGAAAATATTGAAGATGATATGGAAGAAGAAGTAAGAAGAGAAGTGGAAGAAAAATTAGGAGGCAGTGAAATACAAGATACTGAAAACATATCGAATAATATTGAAGAAACCGACTCTTATGTGGTTCCTACGATATCAGATATTGATTCTCAACAGGTAGTCACAAAATTATCGTTTAATGATATTGATACAGTGTTAGACGAAGAAGACAGTGTGAATAAAATAGAAGCACCAAAGTCGATTGAACGTTTAGAACAAATGAGTAGTTCAAATGCGATACGTAAATTAGAAGAAGAAACAAGCAATGATTATGATGATGATTCAGATAACGAAAGAATACAAATCCATAATGATAATATAGATTTAACAGGATTTGATGTATTAGATAGTTATAAAGCACCAGACAGCGATGATATCATATTAAATGATGTAGAAGTATTAGGGTAATATATTCGTAATAATATTCATAATATAATGTAATAAAAATTATATTATGGAAAAAACTTTAGCATTAGCCGGTTTAATCACCTTGTTGTTTTGTATCTGCAAATTATTAGAAATGAAGTATATTGATAAAGAATGGAAACCATTAAAGCATTTAGTTCGTGATTCACTTATTGTATTTATAACATCATTTGTAGGTGTATTTGTTTATTTACGTGGTCAAGGAACTGTTACAGATTTTGTAAATGTAATAACTGAAAACAAATCATTAGATTTAAAAGGAACACAAGTATTTACGGGTGACCCAGAGTTCTAGTTATAATAATATCTATATAATATTGCGATACTATATAGATGGACATTTCAGATAAGTCTGAATTAGATAGTATTCAAAAAATGATAAAAAAGGAAAAAAAGAAAACAAAAAAAGAACAAACAAAAGTTCCAAAAAAAAAGACCAAAAAGCAGAAATTTGGAAATAAACCTCAAATTATAATAAAAAGTAATAGTAAAGGTAAAGGTAAAGAGATGGTAAAAACACGTAAAATTAATAACGATTCAGATATTAAGAAGCAAATAACAAATTTTAAAACCGATGGTATGAGTTATTTGGAAACATTGAATGAAACTTATCTGGAGAATATCATACGTTATGCAAATACTGCATATTATAATACAAAAAAACCATTAATTACGGATAATGAATTTGATATAATAAAAGAATATATGGAGAGAAAATACCCGGAAAATGAAATATTAGAAAATATTGGTGCAGAAGTGTTGAAAAATAAAGTAGAATTGCCGTATGAAATGCCTTCAATGGATAAAATAAAACCAGATTCTAATGCATTACAGAATTGGACAAAAAAGTATAGTGGTCCATATGTAATTTCAAGTAAATTGGATGGTGTAAGTGGATTATATACAACAGAAGGAAGTAAACCAAAATTATATACTCGTGGTAATGGAAAAGTAGGACAAGATATATCTTATTTATTATCTGTATTAAAATTACCAAAAGAAAAAGACATAGTAGTTAGAGGTGAATTTATTATACCTAAAAAAGTGTTTGAAGATAAATATTTAAAAACATTCGCAAATGCTCGAAATTTAGTATCGGGAATTATAAATAGTAAAAAAATAGATGAAAAAACAAAAGACCTCGACTTTGTTGTTTACGAAGTGATTCAACCAGAGATAATTCCAACTCGTCAAATGAACAAAATAGAAGAATTAGGTTTTAAAACAGTATTACATCAAGACGATAATGCATTAACAAACGAAAAACTATCGGATATATTAATTGATTGGAGAACTAATTATGAATATGAAATGGACGGAATAATTGTAAGCGATGATAAAATATATAAACGAAAAAGTGGAAATCCAGACCATGCATTTGCATTTAAAATGGTAATATCGGATCAAGTAGCAGAAGCAAAAGTAGTTGATGTAATATGGCAAGCTAGTAAAAATGGATATTTAAAACCAAAGGTACAAATAGAACCAGTAAAATTAGGTGGTGTAACTATTCAATATGCAACCGGGTTTAATGCAAAATTCATAGAAAGTAATCAAATTGGTATTGGTGCGATTATTCAAATTATTCGCAGTGGTGATGTAATTCCATTTATACAATCAGTAATACAATCTGCAGAGAAAGCAAAAATGCCTAATGAAGAATATCATTGGACAGATACAGAAGTCGATATTATAGTAAATAATATTGATGAAAATGATGTTGTAAAAGAAAAAAATATAACGGCTTTCTTTACAAGCTTAAAAGTAGATGGATTATCCAGTGGAAATGTGAAACGTTTTATGAAAGCTGGATATAAAAGTATATCTGGTATATTAAAAATGTCGAAAGAGGATTTTGAAAAAATAGAAGGTTTTAAAAGTAAAATGATTGAAAAAGTATATACCAGTATTCAAACCAAAGTAAAAGAAGCCAGTTTATTAGATATTATGGTAGCATCAAATATGTTAGGTCGTGGATTAGGTGAACGAAAAATGAAACCAATTATAGAAGCATATCCAAATATATTAACTACAACAGAAAGTAATGATAAAAAGATAAAGATGTTACAAGAAGTGAATGGAATAGGTATTGAAAATGCGAAAAGTTTTGTGATAAATATACCGCGATTTCTGGAGTTTTTAAAAGAAGCAGAGTTGGAATACAAATTAAATACAAATATTTTAAAAGAAGAAAAAATACAAACACGTAGTCGAACGAATAGTACAGAAAATGAAGAAAATAAAGAAAAACATATATTGCACGATAAACATATAGTAATGACTAAAATTCGTGATAAAGAAATAATAGAAAAATTAAAAGAAAATGGAGGATTTTTAGATGATAATGTGAATAAAAATACATTTGCATTAATTGTGAAAGAATTAGATGATAGTTCCAATAAAATAAAAAAAGCAAAGGATTTGGGAATACGAATAATGGTCCCTTGCCAATTTAAAGAAGAATATTTTTGATTTTATTTAATGTAGTTATATAATTCTGTATTTTGATTTATAAGTATAGGTTTCCAAGTAGTTATACAAGTTTTACTCGTATTATAAACCATAACATTTTCGTATAATGGTGTTGTATAAATTGGTAAATAATTATAATTAGGTTGCATATATGGGAATGGATTAAAATTATATAAGTGTACTGTAGTAATAAGTACTATTACTATACCAGTTACAATATATTCAATAATTTGTTTCATAACTCTATTCATATTAATTACTATTTTAATATTATGAAAAACAATAATATTAAATTCATTTTTTTATAAATTAAATAGGATGGACAATATTAATTGGTTTAAATATACTACGAGCCATATATAAAACAATAATTGAACGGAAAGTGGTAGGAATAATTACGTCGGCCATAGTTGTTATTATAGTATTATTATTGTTATAATAATATTATAAGTTTCAATTTTTTACACATAAATGGGAATCTTATCCAAGTCAATTATATTATCAGTTACTTCTTCTTTCCATTCATATTGATTAAAAAAATCATAATTTAATTGATTTACTGGTGTATGATTATGAACAGTTCGTGCAATCATTTTATATAATTTAAAGTTTGGATATCTTTCTTCTCCATTTTTTTTGTATAATATGTTTTTGTTATTATCGTCAGTACACCATCGTTCAATCGTTTTTTTTAATTCTGAAAAAGACTCGTCTTCAATATCGTCTATAAAGTCATAAATAGAACAGCCTAGACGACATAAATCAAAACTATAATTAGGTTCTAATCGAGGTTTATTTGAATTAAAATAAGGTTCACAATTATATTGTGTATTCGCATCGCCATCTTTGGAAAAACTATCACTGCAGAAAGTGAAATTATTATATTTGTATATACTTCTTCCAAAATCAATTATTTTAAATATTTTGTTATAGGTAGGAACTCGATATACTGTATTTTTATATTTATAAAATAAATATTCAATATCTGTATGAATATACATAATATTATTAGTATGCAAATCATTATGAGTAAATTGAAAGATATTTTGAAAACAAAGTAAACACATAATTACTTGAAATAAAGCAGAAGATGATTTATTATCATCAAGTAATTTGTGTTCAAATAAATCATCAATGGTTCCATTACATTTTTCAAGGCATATAAATTGAACTGGATAATTATGTATATATGCATATGAATCGCTTGAAGAACATAATGAATTTGAATTGTTTGAAATATTGCTATCCGTTTCCCATTCATCATTAGAGTCAATTTCATCGTTAGAACTGTAATTTTCTTCACTATTATTGCAAGTATCAGACGACAAATTGGATTTTATTGAATTTGTTGTAGATGATTTTTTTGAACTATTTTTATTGTAAACTAACAGGTCATTAATATCTTGAATATTGGAATTAGTGGATTGATTATTTAAATCGGGTAGTGAAATACATGTAATATTATGTTTGTAATCATGAGCTAAATTTAATTTTTCTTTTTTCTTATATGTTCCTGTAGAATATGATTTTTCATTATTTGAAATAGAAAAAAGTGTATTTATATTATTACTAAAAAAAGTTGAATCTTCATAATAATCAATTTCATCAGAAATATCATATTTAAATACCTTTTGAATTCCTAAATAGGAACCATAATAATCTAATCCATTGATAAAACCATGATGATTTAATAATTGACTTGTTAAATAATAAAAAAAGTTATCAACATAAGAAACATTGTTTGTATCTAATAATTTAGCATGACTATCAGATTGTAATGCAGGTAAATTTAAGATAGAAGTGTTATTTTCATATTTACCTATTAAAAATTTCATAGGGTCAATGAGCGGTGAATTTTTTATAAAAATGGGTCGAGTTATAATTTCATTTGTATTCATATTTTTAATAGTATCTTTGTTAGTTATGTGATATTTATGGTTCAATGTAATTTTATTATAATTATTATTGTTTAATGTAAAAAATAATTTATATAATGGATTATACATTTGAATATTAGAAATATCAAAAGGATTATAATTATATTCTAAATCTTCTGGGCTAAATTGATAATTTTGTTCATTGTAAATATGGTCAATCATATTATTTTTATAATAATGTATTTGAAATTTAGAAGAATCGCTCATACTTATGTTAATATAACAAATATATATTTATTAAAATTGTTTTTTAAACTAATCTTATATTATCACTACGTTTAAGATATCATATATTAATCTAAATAATATATTATAATGACTTTAGAATTAAGAAAATTCAATATGCGTGATATTACATTTAAACCGAATGAGAATAAAGGTCCAGTGATTGTTATGATAGGAAGACGTGATACTGGTAAATCTTTTTTGGTTCGTGATTTATTATATTATCATCAAGATGTTCCCATAGGAACAGTTATATCGGGGACAGAAGCTGGTAATGGATTTTATGCAGAACATGTCCCTAAATTATTTATTCATGAAGAATACAATACAGTATTAATTGAGAATATTCTGCGACGACAAAAAACGGTATTGAAACAAATGAAGAAAGAATTAGAAGTATATAAAAGATGCAATATAGACCCACGAACGTTTGTAATCCTAGATGATTGTTTATATGACCAATCGTGGTCTCGAGATAAATTAATGAGATTATTATTTATGAATGGTCGTCATTGGAAAATTATGTTAATTATTACGATGCAATATCCTTTGGGTATCCCTCCAAATTTAAGAACTAACATTGATTACGTATTCCTTTTAAGAGAACCTTATTTAACAAATAGAAAACGTATTTGGGAAAATTATGCAAGTATGTTTCCAACGTTAGAATCATTTTGTGCCGTAATGGATCAAACTACTGAAAATTATGAATGTTTGGTTATTAATAATAATTCAAAATCAAACAAATTACATGACCAAATTGCATGGTATAAAGCAGAAAATCATCCAGCATTTAGGTTAGGTTCAAAAGAATTTTGGGAAATATCTAAAAATATGGGGTCAGATGACGAAGATGAAGCATATGACCCATCAAAGGGAAAAAAACGACAAGGTCCAGCCATTAATGTAAAGAAAAGTAAATGGTAAATAGATTATGAAACACTATCAATATCAGATATATCATCATCAGAAAAACAATCAATAAATTGTGTTCGTGTTACAATAGGTTGAAATAGTTCATCGCTATCTGTCTCTGTATCAATCTCTGTATTATCATAAGAAGGACTTCTATTGGGTATTTGAATTAATAGATTATTCATTAGTTCGTTATCGCTTGTATAATGTATAATACTATGTATCATTTCATAATTAATATTAGTAAAATGAGTATGTTGTGGTGTATTTTCATTTTCAAATGTCTCATATTCCTCTTCTTCATTCTCATTTTCATTATTTAAATGATATGTATGGTCTAAATGACTATTCATATCATTATTAAACCAATTACTTGTATTTGGAATAACTGCATCTTTAAAATATTCTGATGTTTTTTTTGTTTCTTTATTCAATTTAAGCATTCTTCTTCCAAAAACCGGGTTAAAATGTTTAAACTGTTTTAAAGATTCAATCCATTCGTAATTTGCATTTTCTTGAATACTTAAATCTAACGTGTGACGATATTTATAATAAAGTTGAACGTGGTGTTTAAATGAATTATAGATTAAATCTTCTGGTAGTTTGTTATTAAGTAGAATTTTATATTTAGGTAATTTAACATTAAATTCGGTTAGCATCTTTTTAATCTCTCTAACAACATCATATTTTGTATTCAATCTTAAATAATTATCAATTAAATAATTACGTATACCGACTTCATTATCAGATTGAAATTTACTCATATGAAAATTAGTCATAAAATATAGATGATAAATGGTAGGTATCACAATATCATTATGTTTAAAGAAAAAATAGATATTATATAAATTGGCTTTAGAAAAAGGTGAATTATCATATGGATTCTTTATTGATAATGGTAAAGAAAACATCATATCACAATTATATAATGAAGTGTTAATAATATTTTTTAAGTCAGAAATTGAAAATAAATATTTTGTGTTTTTTACATAAAGTGATAATATTCTAGGTTGTTTTTTACTAATATTGTTATAACACAGGTCTTTATCATTTGCTACCTTTGCGGTTTTAAATTTATAACGATAGGCTAGATAACTTAGGGAATGATATTGTTTTTGAATTTTACAAAAGTAATTAATAAACATTTCTTTATTTTCATTACTAAAAAAAGGATTAAATAAAAACATTTTTAATATTTCAAACTTACTATAATGGTTCATGTTAATAAACAATCCAGAAGTATAATTTAAAAATGGGGTATTCTTATTCATTTTATTGTGAATAAATGTATTATTATTATTAACAATATTTACATAATCGATATTATCATTTTTATCAATTAAAGGTGTATGGTATAATAGTTTGAAAGTAGACATCTATATAAATAATGATATACATATTTATATAGGTTTAATAATATACTTATTCCGACTTTTCTTTATCCTTATCGTTTAGTATTTGTTTCATAAATTCTTCATTACGTAATTGAGTAGCTTCTGGTGTAGTCTCTTCTCTGCTATCAAAATCAACATTTTCGGTTACTCCCGATAAGTTACCTTCGTCATCAATAGATTGTGTTAATACATTACCACTCTTTTGTGCCTTTTCTATATTTTCACGAATAGCTTGCTTCTTAGTTTCGCGAACACGTTCTTCAAACTCTTTCTTTGCGAGTTCTTCATTTTTCAACTTTTCTTGGTGAAGAGCATTTAGTTCTTCTTCCATATGTTCAACACGTCCGGTTTTATAAGCATCCGGGTCCCATGGTAACCATGTACCAACTGGACCAACAAAAATATCGTGGCTAGGGTCTTGTTCACGCAATTGCTTACTTTTATTTTCAGCCTCGTCTTGTGTACCGTAAACACCTCTAATCTTTAGTCCACGAACAGAAGTTTGGAAAGCATGTTCCTTATTAAATTTTTCACTTAATTTATCTTCTTCTTTATCCATAAAATTTTTATAATCATCTTCAATACCACTTTTTTGTAGTTTGCTCGATTCTTCTTTAACAAATTCATTAAAATCGCCGATAAGAGTATCAGCCTTTAATGAATATTTATATGCGATAAAATGAATGAATTCAAAATAACGTTCCATAGATTTAGAAAAATCCCAACGTTTAATGAATTGGTCAAACAAATAAACCTCACGTTTTTTTAAAATTTTTTCGGGAGATACAAATGATAAGCATGCAAATTTTTGACCAGCAATTGCTTGGTCTTCATCGCATAAATCAATATATTTAGGATTCTTTTGTCCGTTTTCTAAATTCTTTTTTTCAAAGGTAGACATATACTATTGTATCGTTCTATTATTTAAGTAATTTTTATATTAATAACTAATTCTATATAATTTAGAAAAAAAATATGATATATAGTATATACGATGGACGGACTTTTCGATCTTAACGAATTAGTAAAACGTGCTATTAAGTACTTAATTGAAGGGTTAGCAGTTGGTATTTGCGCTATGTTAATCCCCAAGAAACCTTTATCGGTTGAAGAAGTGATGATTATTGCTTTAACTGCTGCTGCTGTTTTCAGCATCCTTGATGTTTTCATTCCTGCTATGGGTGATTCTACCAGAACCGGTGCTGGTTTCACATTAGGTAGTTCTTTAGTCGGTGGTTTGAAATTTGCTGCATAAATTAATTAATTAAATTATATTTTTATTCTTATGAATATAATTTGATAGAATTCACTTATGAATATATGTGTTTAAAATATATATTATGGACGTTTTCTTTTACGCATTTTTAATTTTATTAATGTATTTTTTAGCAGGTATTAATAAAGCTAATAATTTTTCATCAACAGTTAAAGGGTTTCAAAATATGTTTTTCTTAAAAAATTTACCTGATTATTTCTATTATTTAACAATATTTGGTGTTGTTTTATTAGAAATATTCGCACCCGTTATGATAATGTATTCTTTATATACAAATACATATACAGAATATGCATATTATTCTAGTATAGGATTAGCACTGTTTACTGTTTTAGCAACTTTAATATATCATTTTCCTTCCAACAAAAGCCAATATTATGCTTTTATGAAAAATTTAACAGCAACTGGTTCATTAATGTTACTTTCAACTATGTTTCAATAATGTAATTATCTTATAATAATATATATATATATATGGATTATTATTTATTAATTATTTTAACCTTTGTTGTAACTTCTCTTTGGGACGTAGCATTGCGTTTTATGTCGCTTAATTATGATAAGCTACCAAAATTTTTTCAAATGGATTTTGTGGAAGATTTAATACCATATTTTCAACATCATACCTTGTTAGCAGCGGCTCTTATTGCTGGATTTGTAGGTGCTACTACGCAACCATTTATTTTATCATTAATGTCTTTTCCAAAGAATATTTTTGATATAGTTTATGTATTGAAGTTTATGATAATAACATTTATAATTAGTGCATTATATGGTTTTGTAATGAAAGGGAGTAAATTATTTCCTCATTTAGAAAAGCATTACTATGATAAATTGGGAGTTGCGAGAAGTATGTATACAGATGGGGTATCTGGATTAGTTGTCCAAACCACATTATTAGTAATTTATACTGTATTTAGATTACATTAGATGCGTAATTAAATTATATTTTATTATTATGAATATAATTTAAACAGTAGGGAAATATTCCCAGTCTAAATCTTCACATACCTTTTTCCATATCATATCTTGTTCTAATTGTTTTTCACGGTCTTTCATCATAGGAATATAAGGTAAATATTGGGTTTGGTCTAATAATACACATAATTGGTAAAGCGTATATGTGTAATTGAAGAAATTTGTTCGGTTAGGAGGGCAATGCACTGCCCAAGGCTTTTGGATTTCAATAAACAATACACATAAGGTTTCATGTAATTCTTCATTCATGATGGGCGGTTTTACACCGAACAAAGAATTAATGTATTGAATATGCTCAAAATACTTGTTATAATTTAATTTTCGTAAAATATCACGCATTTTATCATAGTTAATTTCCTTCATATTTGTAATACGTTCCTTTTTAATACGGGCTCTTATATTTTCAATGACTTCTTCTGGAATTTGGGTAGTTTCTTTAGCTTGGAATTGGGATAAAATTTCCTTGAAATGATTTAAACGAATATATGCAGTATAAGATACTTCATTTGGGGGTTCTTTGTTACTTGGTTTATTACTATCTACTATATAAGTTACAAATTTACAACATTTAAGATTATTGCATATTAATACACCTTCTTCGTCTTGTGGTATTAATTCTCCTTCATTACAATATTCACATTTATCTGCATCAATAATATAATCAGGTGGTTGTAGAGTTCCTATATTCATATTTCTCCAATATTGTTGTAAATATTGCTTAGATTGTGTATATTTTTCATTATTAATATCAGAATATTCATTATTTGTAGATTTAATTTTGAAAAAACTATTTAAGGTATCTGTATTTTGATTTACATTTATTGAATTGCCCGATATTTGCTTTTTTTGTTCAAAAAAATCAAAAATATATTTAGAATTGTCTAATAAATACCGTTTCTTTTCATGTTTTAACTCTTGTATTTGTGATGTAATGTTTTTTATTTGGTCGCAAATTTCCATATATTCACTTACTTGACCTCTTTTTAATGTTGGTATAATCGCATTTAAACGTTTTTTTTCATTAATAAGGTTCGGTATAGTTTCTTCTTTATGTTCTTGAAATTTTATTAACATAGACTGATGAGTTTCATCAATCGTATTAATTATGGTCTTTTTTTTATTCATAAATATATAATAATTTAGGTTTTTATATATATATGACGGTTAATATTAAATTAGATACCCATGTTTTAGGATTTATATTAATGAATTTATTTGGACATGATTTTATTCATGATTTTAATGTAATATCATGTAGAGATCGTTTATTAACAGTTCAAAAAGAATTTCCTTCATTTCTTCCAAGTATAAGTGGTGGAACTGAACTACATGGTGGCGAAGAACCTGTTAATGATGATTTTGATTTAAATGAAGATGATGATGATAATGAAGATGATGGTTATGCCTATTTAGATGATTATGAAGAAATCAAAGATTTTTTTGAAAATAATCAATTTGAAAGTCTTCAAAATACACGAATTAATAGTTTTTTTACAGGTGCATTAACCAGGTCAAAGGCAAAATTATTACAAATGTTAGGACATACTATGCAACAATTAAAATTATATGTCCTTACATGTAAGCCTTTAGAAGAACAAACAGGTGGTAGGGCAGAGCGTGCAGAAACATCATTTTTTGATAAGTTTAGTGAAATGGTATTAGGCAGTGAACCTACAAAAGTTGACACTCTTCCCGTTATAGATAATAAAATGGATAATATAGAAGTTATTGATACACCTAATTATTTTAGTCATCACCAATCAATATTATTTGGTATTAACGCGAGAATAAATAATAGAGTAATGAATGATTATTATGAAGATACAGAAGAAGCCAATAATGTTTTAGTAAATAATTGTTTATTTATTATGGAAAATGTTTATTTAAATTTATATAATAATAATCCTACAATAGACCCTTATGATTTATTTGAAAGTAAATATATTGAAATCATGATGATAATTTATGTTATAGATATTGATAATAATTTGGACGTAAGTAACAATTTATTTTTGATATTATATTATTTTATTAATAAAAATACATTTGGAGAAAAAGAACAAACTGGTGGCGATGATGAAACGGATGAAATTATAGAATATTATAAAAATTTTATTAATAAATTAGAAGAAAATAAAGATAACGGCGAAACCCTAAAAAGTATTGTTTCTAATATTGATTTTAATAAATTAGATAGTTTATCAAATAAATCAGAATTTAAAAAGATAAATGTATTAGCAAAGAAAAAAAAAATAATAGAATATGTAAAACGTATACAAAGTCAAGTATTAGACAATACTTCCAGAAGATACAAAAATGTTATAAAAGCTATAAAATCTGAAACGAATGATGTAATAGATATACTTAATATAATAATTGAATATTATGATAACATGCAAGAAAAATTAAATATTAAATTAAATGCTCAAAATAATGGTAAAGAATTAACAACGGAAAATGAAAATGCAATTCAAGGGATATTACATACAGTTTCCAATAAAATATTAGATTATTTTAATGATGATGATAATAGTATAATTGCGAATATGTCTGATAATAATTTAAAAGAATTGATTTCTTACGATATGATGTTAATAGAACAAGTAGGTAATACAGAACTTGGTAATACCAAAGGAGCTTCATTATCAAGTTTTGATAAAAAATTATTAAAAAAATTTGTAGAATATATGGAAAATGAAACATTACCATCTACTATGCGTTTTGTAAAAAAATTTGATGATATCAAAAAATTTGCAAAAGATGCATTAACTATTAATAATGCGATTAATAATTCAGCATATATTAAAACCAACATAATTCCTAAAAATAAAATTATTTGTCCTTATTCGTCAATAATTGATGCTATGGGTAGTTTTGGAAGTTGTATAAAACCTAATAATAATCAATTAGAAAAAGGAAATTTAGATTTTAATATTGAAGATGATAATGGAAATAGTTATAGTGGACAATTAATAGTAGAAAAACAAAATCGTATAAAAGTTATATACAATGTTAACTATGGAAATTTTAGTTTACCTTATGTAGAAATTCCATTAAATATGAAAGATTACAATAAAACATTATATTTATCAGCAAATAATACATTAAAACGTGTTTTAAAACAAATATTAATAGAATGGAAAAAAACAGGAATAAATCAATTTAATAAATGGGATGTATTATATAATGACCGTATTTTTGAACGATTATTAAGATTATGTTCTCAAAAAGGTATTGGTGATTTTTTTCAAGAAATAAATAGTGTTGCTAGTGGTGGAGGATATCAAAAACTTATAATAGGACCACGTATCGGTGCTATGGGTGACCAACCTTCCGGGGTTCGTGCAGCAATGATGATATACAAAGGTTCAGAGGGTATAGGCGACAAAGTTATGGCTGGATTTTTTTCTCCCGCCAGTGATAATAATGCAATTGTTTTAAAGAATATGGACAATACAAATAAAACAAACACTAAAAAAGCAAGACGTGGTGGAAAAAAACAAACTCGTAAAAGTGGAAAAAAATCAATGTAATTAATGTGTATATGCCTACCAAATTAAACATCGATTTATCATCCAATATTAAATTAGATAAAGCAACTTATCAAAGAATGATATTTATAACAAATGCTTTAGAACAAGGATGGACAATCAAGAAAAAAGAAGACTCTTATATATTTACCAAAAAACATGAAAATCGTCGTGAAATATTCCAAGAAAATTATTTAGAAAGTTTTGTAAAAACTAACATTACCAATATATAAAATTAAGTAAATTATTTAATTTTATACCTAATTTCGAGCTAAAACAATATTATATATATATAAAAAAATAAAAAGCATATATCAAGTAAAAAAAGTAAAAGTTAATGCATTTAGGAAAAATAAAAAGAATAATTAATTATATTTTTCTGAAATTATTTTCTTTGTAGAAGTATATAGAATAGAATTCTAAGATGGCTGGTGGACTTATGCAATTAGTCGCTTATGGCGCACAAGACGTGTTCCTTACAGGAACCCCCGAAATTACCTTCTGGAAGGTGTCTTACAGACGCCACACAAACTTCGCCATGGAAAGCATTGAACAAACTTTCTCTGGTCAAGCCGACTTCGGCCGCCGTGTTACATGCACAATCAGCCGCAATGGCGATCTTGCTTACCGTACATACCTTCAAGTCACTCTCCCTGAAATCAACCAATCTTCTGCTGCTCACGCTCGTTGGTTAGACTGCCCCGGAGAACAACTCATCTCCCAAGTTGAAGTTGAAATTGGTGGCCAACGTATTGACCGTCAATATGGTGACTGGATGCACATCTGGAACCAAGTCACTCTTTCCAGCGAACAACAAGCTGGTTACAACAAGATGATTGGTAACACCACCGCTTTAACATATGTTACTGACCCTGGATATGCTGCCGTTAACGGACCCTGTGCTGCTGCCTCTGGACCTGCCCAAGTGTGTGCTCCCCGCAACGCTCTTCCTGAAACAACTCTTTATGTTCCCCTTATGTTCTGGTTTTGCCGCAACCCTGGACTTGCCCTTCCCTTGATCGCTCTTCAATACCACGAAGTGAAGGTCAACATTGACTTCCGTCCTATTGGCGAATGCTTATTCGCCGTTAGCGAACTTGCTGCTAGTGGAAGTGCTTCTAAATCTGCTGCTGCTGCTTACCAAAACTCCCTTGTTGCCGCATCTCTCTACGTTGATTATATCTTCCTTGATACCGATGAACGTCGCAAGATGGCACAAAACCCCCATGAATACTTGATTGAACAAGTTCAATTCACTGGTGATGAATCTGTTGGTTCTTCTTCCAACAAGATCAAGCTCAACTTCAACCACCCTTGCAAGGAACTCGTCTGGGTTGTCCAACCTGACGAACACGTTAACTACTGTGACTCTTTAGTCGCTGGTAAAACAATGTACAAGGCTCTTGGTGCCCAACCTTTCAACTACTCTGATGCTGTTGATGCTTTACCCAACGCCCTTTCTGCTTTCGCCGCAAGCGCCACTCTTTCTGGTGCTGCCGAAGTTATCGGTGCTGATGGTATGTTTGAAGCCGCTGGTGGTTCTGGTTCTGAATCTGATGCTGCTGCATTCGTTCTTGCCGAAACTGCCCTCGACATGCACTGCTGGGGTGAAAACCCTGTCGTCACCGCTAAGCTCCAACTTAACGGCCAAGACCGCTTCTCTGAACGTGAAGGTTCTTACTTCGACACCGTCCAACCCTACCAACACCACACCCGTGCCCCTGATGCCGGTATCAACGTGTACTCCTTCGCTCTTCGCCCTGAAGAACACCAACCTTCCGGTAGCTGTAACTTCTCCAGAATCGACAACGCTGTCCTTCAACTTGTCCTTTCTGCTAACACTGTTTCCAGCACAAACACCGCCAAGGTTCGCGTTTACGCAGTCAACTACAACGTTCTCCGCGTAATGTCAGGCATGGCGGGCGTGGCATACAGCAATTAAGCATCTTATTAGAACTGCATTTAGCTGTTAATTATTAAAAAATTTATATAATAAAAAATTATAATTATATAAATTAATAAAACAATTCTATTGTTTCTATGGTCTTATCTGGAATATTTTCAATCCAATAATCAATCTGTAATTGTAATGCAGAAATTCTAGCTTTCCATTCATCTATTTTACTTTTTGTAATTTGTAATACGCCATAACCATTCAATTTCCAACAAGATTTTATTTTTTTTCCAGCGTTATCAGTATAATCATCTGGATTAAATCGTATAAATACAATCGGTCTATGATTTAAATCTTGAGAAATCTCCATTAATCTTTTATTTTCACAAGAACAATCATAAGTATCGTGTTTATTTTCATCCACTTCTACGATTATAATATGACTACCCAGTTCCAGTAATAAATCCGGGCGTCTTTTACTACACCCATCTTCAATTCGTTTGTCAGCTATCCAACCAAAATCTGGAAATTTTTCAATAATTCGTTCTACAATATCTCTTTCTTTGGTTTTAAAATTTCTTGAAATTTCAATATCAGGACAAAAATGAATACAACAAGGTAAGCAATAACCATTGTATTTTTTAATACTTCTTGTTTCACATAAAGGTGCTTTGCACAATTCACTACCACCATGTATTTTACATCTTGAAGGTATTTTTCCACATGGACATTTTTCACAACATTTTATACAAACCACAATACTTTTACCGCAAGGACATAACTCTTTACTATTTGGATTACATATAGGACACCGTCTTCTACGTTTATTGTGTTCACATATAGATATTCCTTTACAGTCAATGCAATTATTTTTTTCTTTTCCACATTTGCATAATTCTGTTCCAGAACAACTTTTACATCTAGATTTTCTAAGTGGTTTATCATTATGAGTTTCATCAAAACATATTCCATTTCCTTTGCATGGAATACAAACATATCTTCTTCCTCCATGTTCGCATAAAGGTGCTGGTCCTCCCATATTATATATATTACTACATTTTATTTTTAATATATTAATTTTAATATATTAAATTCCTAAATATTCTCCTGTTCTTTTTTTAATCTTTCTTTTCGTCGTAAATAAGAAATACGATTATATTCTTTTTGTTTTTCAGGAGTAGCTTTGTAGTTAGTTCTCTGTTGGTAATCGCTGACTCTTTTTTTATGCTGTTCTTTATTGTTTTCGTAGTAATTTTTGTTTTTCAATAAATATTTATCAAGTTGTAATTTTAAAGTTGTAACTTCATTTTTAAGGGCGTCATTTTCCTCTTCCAGAAGTTTAATTTTGTCGTCTTTATCCATTGTTATATAATTATATAAAAAATATTTATATAATTAATCAGTAAATGTTTAATGATAACCAATATAACAGGAAGGTTGTAAATCCAATAACAATTTTAGGTCATTACCGGATAATTGGTCAGGTAATTGTTTATTTAATGAATAAATAAAATTGTAATAATCCTGTTTGGAAATATAATATTTACCTCGGGAATATTCCTTTACTAATTCATAAGCATTTTGAATATTTATTGATTTTAAATAACATTGAAGTGGTTCTGCTAATACAATATAATTATTTAATTCTTGTTCGATCTTATTTATATTTGGTTTAATTTTGGAAACACCTTTTAAAATATTATTGAATGCGATAATAATATAACCAAATACAGAACCATAATTACGTATAACAGTACTATCAGTTAAATCTCGTTGCATTCGCGAAACAGGTAATTTGGAACTCATGAATTCAAGTAAACAATTCGCCAATTTTAAATTACCCTCGGCATTTTCAAATAAAATAGGGTTTACTTTATGTGGCATTGTGCTACTTCCAACTTCAGTTTCAACGACATTTTGTTGAATTAAATCTTTGCTAATATATAACCAAATATCTTGGCAAAAATCGATTAAAATAGTATTGATACGTTTTAAATGGTCAAATAATTTTGCTATATTATCATAATGTTCTATTTGTGTAGTATATTCTTGTTTTTTAATATCATGTTCCATTAAAAAGTCAGTAAAAACTGGTATCCAATCTATATCTCTATAAACAAATTTATGAACATTTGAATTACCATTCGCACCTCCAAACTTTGCAAAAAACTCGTATTTTAATAAATAATGATATTCAATATCTAACCTATCAACAAAAACTAACAATTCTTTATAAAATGTGCTGGGTGTAGCTAATTGACCGTGTGTATAAGTAGGAAATGATAGATTTTCATATGGTTCACCTAATTTATTTATTTTACGAATAATGTTACATATAAAGGGTATGTATAGGTCATGAATACAATCTTTTAACAATATCGCATAAGATAGACTGTTAATATCATTACTGGTCAATCCAAAATGAATAAAGGGTGTTAAATTATTCATATCTATTTTCTCGCATAACATACATTTTTTTTTGATAAAATATTCAATAGCTTTAACATCATGATTTGTTTCTTTTTCTATTTCTTTGATTAATAAAGCATCTTCTATGGAAAAATCATCATAAATATTTTTTAAGTATTTAATACAGTAAGGTGATGTAAAATCTTTTAAATTATCATTTATTGAATGCAATTTAAATATAAGTTTGATTAAATATTCAATTTCTACAAATATACGCTGTTTCATTAAAGCAACTTCTGAAAAATAATCGGATAATACGGATGTATATGACGAATATCTTCCGTCAATAGCAGATACCGCAGTTAAAGATGTTTCAATAGTGGACATTATATACTATATGTGTATTATTTTATATATTTTTAAAAATATAAAAAGAAGGTGTTTATATTTTTAATGGATACATATTTTGATAAAATATATATTATTAATTTGGATAAAGATGTAAAAAGAAAAAGTAATATGATTAGTCAAATGGTTAAACATAACATTCATAATTTTGTTTTTCAAAAAGCAACATCAGGTATTGATATAGATAAAAATGAATATATTAAAAATAAAGAATGGGCTTATCCCGGTAATAATTTTTGTAACATTAATAATAACTGTAGTTGTAGTGGTAAAGGGCATGAATTAAGTGTAAATGAACTAGCATTACATTTATCGCATTATCATATATGGAAAGATATTGTAAAAAATAATTATCAAAAATGTTTAATATTAGAAGATGATTGTATTTTTACAGAAAATATTAACACATTTAATAATATTATATCAAATATTCCAAATAATTGGGAATTATTATACTTAGGACATAGTAAAAAAATTAATGGTTCATACGGTAATAAT
>Ga0222715_10001268_pt1 | contig 24323 bp, 28 predicted proteins | sample C33_9DmetaG_FD_165056 | JGI IMG/M metagenome (GOLD analysis project Ga0222715, IMG submission 165056) | Estuarine water microbial communities from San Francisco Bay, California, United States - C33_9D | ecosystem: Environmental > Aquatic > Marine > Unclassified | place: USA: California...
CCGAAAGTGCGTACAATCTGAAGCGAATATTGCTTCCTCCAGAAATCTTTGCATCGATGTTGAAGATCGGATTTAGCACGGTGGAAAAGTTGATGCTGCCGTTTGGGAGCGCGCGGTTCATTGGATCTTCACCAAGCGCAAGTGCGTAGATAAATCCACAGTAACGACTGGAATCGCTGGTAATGTTTTTACTGGATCCGGGGAAGTTGGCGTAGTACTGGTAACCCCTGTACATCTCAAAGGTCCCGACCTCCTTCGGCATGAGAACCTCGTTGTCGAGAATGATCTCCATGGAATTGAGATAGTCGTTCGCGTCAGTGGTCGTCGAACTCCCCCGTGAATAATCAAATGGGTTTGTGGTGTCGGTCGTGGTGTTCTTGAACAACCCAAATAGTCCCTTGACCGGATTGACGAAATCGGGCGTCAAAGTGAATACATTCGAAGTCGTGTAATTTTGCTCCACCACCTGAAACTGCTCCGTGGGAAACACAAGGGGTCGCTTCACAAGTGCAGCAGTAACGTCCTTTGGCGCGTAACCATATTGAACCCTGAGTCTAACCTGCGAACTCAATATGCCACTGTCCACTCCACCCCACTTGGACGCGTTTCTGAGACCAACCTCGACCTCGACCTCCTGGTAACGCAAGGCGGCGAGTGGGATGGCCAGTTGAGGCGTTCCGTGAAAGTAAAACTGAAGGGGGATCTGAAGTCGATAGGTTCGTGGATACTGTGCCGTGTCCGTGAAAGGGTTTTCGGGTCCTCCGCCAAGCATCCGGTAGAGCTGAACCACCGAAAAGGACTCTTTTTCCGTTCCCTCGAGATTAAGTCTCATATTGAGCGTTTCACCAGTCTCCTGCTGAACCGTGGTTCCGCCGATGATCAGTGACACGTAGTCCAACATCGCATGCGCCTGGTTCGTCTTGGTGGATGCGCTGCTCGTGTAATCTATCAGAAGATACATGCGCGTGATAAAGTCTCCGTGACGAGGAATCAAAAACCTTGCATTGCCACCATAGTCCACGTCAACAGGATCTGTATCAAATGACTGGGTGAGAAAGTTTGACTTTTTGGTGAATACGGCTTTGAATGGAGTCTGCTCCATAGTCTATTATCAAACAACCTTTAATTTTTCTCTACTATGGCGAGTATCTTGTCTCTGACCGCCTCGTAGCTCATGACCTTGCGGACCTCCTCCTGAACCCACTCGTCCGTGGTTTCCAGTTCGCCTTGGTAGACTTTCTCCATTGCTTCCACAGTCAACTCGACGCTGGGAGTCACCCACCACGCCCCCTGCATGTGATTCCACCGCCGCTGAGCGGGAGGCACACTCACCCCGTGCCAGCAGTAGTCGTCCATCGCTCCAAAGCGGGTCGTCACCACGGGCAGACCGTAGTACTGAGCCTCCAACTGCGGGATCCCGAACCCCTCCGAACAGGATCCACACAGATACATGTCGGCACACTTGTACATCTTCTGTAAGGTCGTCTCGTCCAAAGTCGTCTCGGTGATCTTGATGGCTGTCTCTGGTATGCCCAGAGTCTGAACCATCACCGGAACGTCATAGATCTTGGCGTGATTCAGCGTCGGCACGTGAAGCCACAGAAGACACTCCGGATGGGTCGCGTGAAATTGCTTGAAGGCGAGCAGGGTCGTGTCCAGTGACTTGCGCCCGCTGTTCTCATAGTTTCCCGCTATGGTGAATATCACATACCTGTCGTCCACGCCAAAGTCCTTGCGAACCTTTGCCTTTGTGTCCGTGGGAGGAAGGGGCGTCTGGAACCCCACGATGTGTGGCACCACGTGACTGTCCCTTCCCATCTGCCCGAGGATCCTCTCGCGGGTCGATGGACAAAGCGAGAGAATGTGCTTGATCTTGCCCAGTGCCTTGACCGTCGGTGCGTCAATGGGTTCGTAGTGAAGAGGAAACCAGAGATAGGAGGGACACGCGATCTCCTCTGGGGTTGATGAATCCAGCAGGAATATGTCCTGAAGAAAGAATATGGCTCCGGCGTTGGTTCGCTTGATGAACTCGTTGATGTCCGAAATCTTGATGACGCACGGGAACTTCTCGTAGGGGCTCAAAATGAAACTCACCTGGGGGCGATCCAACAGCACCTGGGTCCAAGGGTCTTTGGTCTCTCCCGGAAGCACATTGGCATTCACCAAGTCCTTGAAGTGCAGAACGCCGGTGTGCTTGATGCCGCAGAGACTCCATATGACCATCGTGACCGTGTGACCCCTCTCCACGAACATGGTGATGAGGTGCCTCAACTGACTCGGGTAGCCACCCTTGGCGCCGTGGAATGGGGTGCCATTACTCGAAAGCAGGATGTGCATTTACCACAATGGTGCCCGTGCCGTTTAAATGAAAATTTATGATATTATCTTCATCGTCCCGTGTGACATCAAAGTGAGCCGGGGCCTCAAAGTGAGAACGAACCATGTCCTCGTAGTAATAATCGATTTCGTCTTCATTGTGCTCTGTCGACAGCAGGATGTCGCGTGTGTAGATGTAGTCCAGAAAGGCATCAAAGGTGTGGTTTTGGAGCCACATGAATTCGATGTACCTTTTGTGTCTCCACGACTGGTTGAAAAGTTTGAACATGAAGATGCCAACCATGTCGGTGATGTCAACGCCCCGGTGTCTCTCGAACTTACACCTGCCCGTGATCTCCCTCCGATGAATGTTGTTCAGATTCAACTTGAAGCAGGCGTAGCACACGTTCTTCCTGGAACTCGATCTGCCCTTGTGGTACACCCTGGACATCCGCTCCAAGGGAACCCTGTACTCTCTCTGAAAGTACTCAAAGGCATAGGTCACGAAATCATATCGACTGGTCCATTGTAGCGGGACACTGCACCAGTGACATTTTGTGGTAGGATAGATCATCCTTTACTTGACTAGATTGGTGTGGTTTGTTTAACAACGTGTAACCAAATAAATATAACCATTTGCATTATAATTGTGTACACCGAAGACTGCTCCAGAGCCGCCATTTACATACATACTTATTTTATCTCCTGCTTTTACGAAGCCCATACCCGATACATTTCTTGTGTCATATGAACTTCCGTCAATAGTAGGCGTATTCGTGGTTGAAGCAGCAAAGTAAACACCATTTTGTGACAGAATTTGAAGAAGCATTATCCCCGTTGCATTTCCGTTATAAAACATAACACTAAAATATGCTAAATAGACTCCATCCACAGGACATGTATAATATGTGCCATCCCATAGACTATAAGGATCATACCGCGAAGAATATGTTACTCTTACACCGTTTTGTGCATTAGTATGAAATGTACCATCCTTCCCCCCCATCCAAGGGTAATTCACAGGTGCATGCGTTGGACTGATTTCAAGTCCCCTAAACTGCCCCGCGTTGTTCTCGTTGTCCACGAAACCCAAACGGAGCGTCGAGGTCTTGTCGTCCAGATTGATGAACGCCCGGTTGTTCGGATTCTTGAACTCGACCGTCGCGCCGTAGTCCGCGTTGGGATTCTCGAGCGTCAGCGTCGGGGTGTACTGAAAGGCTTTAGGAACCACGTCGTAGATTGGGACCTTGGAGAACAGCTTTGAATAGGATCCATCCTCCCCGACCTGACCAAGACCCCTGATCCGATTCCCGACACCCCACAGAGTTCCCTCGCTGTCCACGGCATAGAATGTTTGTTCGGATCCCCCAAATACACTGACGATGGTCTTCGAATAGAATTCTGCGGGCAGTGTGACCTTTGTAAACTCCTGGCTGTTACTTGCGGAAGGTTGTCCATTGACAGTGCTAATCCCAGTAATCCATACATTCCCCGTGCTGTCCAGGGCAATTGAAGCACCTATGCAGGTAGCAACACGGGTCACTGTGACATTTCGTATGTCGCCCGTACATTGTGTAAATAAGACCACGTCCGTTTCCGAATTAAGTCCCGTTGCGTACTCTGCCCCGTCACCCGTTCCGTAGATGTTTCCTTCGGCGGTGATCATCATGTTAAAATATCTATCTGGGGTAGTGTTCCTGGCGCCAGAGACCTGCACCGGTATCTCACTGCCGTAGTTTGATGATGTCACGGCTATCCAAGACCCTAGTTGCGATCCCACAACCGCCGGATCCAGTCCCAAATTTCCTTCTGGATTGTATCCACAGGCAACCAGAGCATTATCCGAACGAATTGCAAATGTACCTCCATAAACCGCCCAAACGCTCTTTGCCGTATATCCAATCATTGCGCCCGTCGCGGAAGCCGAGAAAGTTGTTACTGATCCACCCAAAACAGACCCGTTACCAAGACGACCTAAAAACTGGTTACCACATGTCTCAATCGTCCCATCAGACTTGAGTCTAATGCAGTGTTCATGACCACCGCTAACGGCTAGATTCCCCGTCCCAGATACTGCAGTAAAGGTGTTTCTACTCGTGGTATCGCCCAAGCCAAGCTGACCGCTTGCGTTATACCCCGTTGACCAAATTTGTCCATTCGCATCGAGCGCATAGCAAACACCACTTGCTAACACCCACCCCACGATCGGATAGGATGACGGGGGTGTTGATTCCTTCCACACAAGGACGTTTGAAGTCGTTCCATTGCCTGCCTGACCTTCGGGGTTGTCACCCGCGAAGTAGACCTTCCCCTCAGTCGTGATGAAATCGGTCCCGGAGGAACCCCAGTAACCTGAACCATATCCATACTGTGCAGATCCAGGCAACCCGCTATTTACGATGGGCGTGTTGAACCCTATGTTCGACGTGGATCCGCCCGCCACCATGGTGCCTCCCGCCTGATTGATGGTGACGCCGCGGGTCATCGTGTTGGACTGGGTGAAGTCCTGGAATGGGTAAAGCTCTGCACCGTCCCCGCCGGACAGCTTTGGGTCGAAGGACGCATCCACGAACCCGATGTTCAGTTTGCCGGACGCCCCATCCTCCATCTGGATCCGCGAACTGACTGCGTTCTTGTTCTTGAGTTCGATCGAAGGTCCCTTGCCGGTCTCGGTGTTCTCCAAGAGGAGCGAGCGGGTGTAGCCATAGTCCGGCGGCGGATTCGCGTTGAAGTCCAGGAGTTTGGTGTAGACGCGGCGGTCCACGGTGTCGCCGGTTCCGGCACCGAATGCAGTATAACCCGTAATCCAATATTCGTTGTCCGAAGTTCTTGCGATCACGGATACATAACTAACCAAGCCAAAGTCTGTAATACTTTTATCCGCAATGGGTCCCGCGTCGGCGCGGATGAAGGTCGTTACAGCACCTGCTATGTAGGGAGGATTACCAATTTGTCCATTCGAGTTCCAGCCGCATGCCCACATCCTCCCAGCTGTATCCAATACATACGATCTTCCATTGCTTGCGGCAATCTTGTAAGCAGTGACGCCGGACTCCACATTGACGTTCGAAGTGACTCGTTCAAAATAAAGTCTGTTTGATGTGTCGCCATGACCAAGTGCGCCATAAGTATTCTCTCCGCACGTCCACACGTTGCCCGTGGAGTCCATCGCCATACAATTTTTTTCTCCGCTTACGATTTGCGTGATAGTCACTTCGGAGAGCGCCGGACTGGTCGTGGTTCCGTCTGGACACAGCGTCCAGCCATTAACTCCTGTTGATCCCCCTTGACCCGCTCTTCCATTCGTATTTGTTCCGGTAGACCAAATCCGCCCGTTGTCTTGCAGAGCCAAGGCATGATTATTACCTATATCAATACTCGTGAACGTATATTGTCCTTGCGTTCCGGGATATGTTGGCGTGAATGTGCTGGTGGTATTACTTGATACCGTGCCAGCTACACCAGAAAGATCACCAATACGATAATCCTTATTATACCCAGCGCCCCATATCTGACCTGTGGAGTCGAGAAGCAGAGCGCATGCAGATCCTGCAGACACTTCGGTAATGGACACGTTGTAGATGTTTGAGTTCGAGACGAGCGTGGGGATGTAGCGGTCTTTGGTGTCGTCGTGACCAAGATTACCATACTCATTATATCCACCAAACGTCCACACATTTCCAGTGTCGTCAAGTAAGATAGTACTTTCTCTCTGAGAATTGGCGTCGTACCCATTCGCCGAACTCGCCACGATGTTCGCCACGCCGTCCAGGGCGCTCACCAATGTGTAATAGTAGAAGTCTTCATCGGTTTTACCCAGACCAAGACCACCATAGTTGTTGCGTCCCACCGCCCAGACCCTACCGTCCGAGTCCGGGAACACCCCATGCCTCGTGGTGTTGTGACCAGCACCTATGTGATTCACCGCAGCATTCGAATTGCGGCTGAAAATGAAATTCGGGAAGACGTTCGAGTTGGTGATGGACGCATGGGACCCGCCCTGGATGTGAACCCTCGTGTTTGAGACCGGGTCCACGACCGTGCCGATCCCCACATTGGACGTCAGAATCTGGACGTTGGATCCGGTAGAGATGGTCAAGGGTGAGCCACCGATGATGTTGGACGCCACAACATTTCCTGTCACACTGAGGTTGGACCCCACGCCCACGTTGCCGTCCTGGTTGATGGTGAAAGTTGACTTGGTGCCTACGGTGGTGGCGCCCGTGACGGGTTCGCTGATGAAGAAGTAGTCCCCGTCGGTGTTGTTGATGCCCATGTCGACGTGGACGTTGGTCGTGGTCGTGGCGGAAGGGGTCACGCGAAGCCGAAGCTGCCGAGAGTCCGTGAGACCCGAGTTGCCCGTGTAGTCACTGTAGACCTCAAAGGGAACGTCCTGTGATGCGCTCCCGGCTTCCACGTTACTGATAAAAACCTGGCCCTCTACTTCCAGAGGGTGATTAGGATCAGTAGCGCCAATACCTGTGTATGACATTTACTATCTAGTCAGATTTTATTAGGAGTATTTAATCTGCACATAGCCTCCTGTGATTTTCACATTTGATGATGATGTTATTGTACTGGAAGAAGTGAGCCCCGCGGTTGAGAGAGTTCCGGTAGAAGTCAAATTGAGACCTTGAGCCGTTCCGGAAACCACCAGATCCGTTCCGGTTACAGTTGAGGATGATGAAATGGTCCCCGTGACATTTACCGCCGCTGAGGAGGTGAGTCCCGCGGTCGAAAGGGTGCCGGTCGAAGTCAGATTCAGACCTTGAGCTGTTCCTGAAACCACGAGATCCGTCCCAGTGACAGTTGAGGACGAAGAAATAGTTCCAGTTACGTTCAATGCCGCCGAAGAAGTAAGTCCTGCGGTAGAGAGGGTGCCGGTCGAAGTCAAATTGAGACCTTGAGCCGTTCCAGTGACCACGATAGAAGTTCCATCCATAACCCCCAATGAAGCACTCGTTCCTTGGACATCTCCGGTCACCGTCAAGGACGATCCGTCGATCGCACCCAGAGAAGCACTTGCTCCTTGGACATCTCCAGTCACAGTCAAAGATGATCCATCAATTGCTCCCAGAGAAGCACTTGTTCCTTGGACATCTCCGGTCACCGTCAAGGATGAACCATCGATCGCACCCAAAGAGGCACTTGTTCCTTGGACGTCGCCGGTCACCGTCAAGGACGACCCGTCGATCGCGCCAGCCGAAATGCTCCCGGTGATGTTCGCCGGACCTCCCACGACCAGATTGGCAGTAGCCTCTATGTTGGAGACCGAGATGGTTCCGCCCGAGAGTCGATTGCTGACGGTCAGGTTGGACGTGCTGATGTTGGATGCACTGATCGTCCCGGTGGTGCTGTGAAAGTTCGTGACGGTCAAGTTGGATGTGCTAATGTTGGACACGGTGAGGATCTTGTCTGCGCCCGAGATGGTGACATTGTCTGACGAAGTGATGCCGGCGGACGAGAGGGTTCCGGTTGCGGTCAAATTGGTTCCCTTGATGTCCCCGATGACCTCCAATTTCTTGGCGGGTTCGGTGGTTCCTATGCCTACGTATGCAGCCGGGCGACCTCCTTCCCCGCCCGAGATGAATAGCACGCTGGTGCTGTCGTCCTGGAAATCCACGATGGGCTGGTTTCCGGTCTGGTTGGCTATAAGTGCGGGACCTGTTCCATCGTTGGTGATAATTAAGTTGCTGGTAACGGTCACATTCGTGGAAATGGTCACGACATCGCCCGAGACCGTGAGATTTCCTGTAATTGAAGCGTCTTCACTGACTTCCAGAACCGGCGTCTGAATCAAGACTCCAGTTGTGAGTGTTCCTGTGACCGTGCCATTTCCTCCGACATTGACGTCACCCACCACGGTCAAACTCTCAGTCAACGTATCCACGAGAAGACTGGTTGCTGAGATGGTTCCTGTGGTTGTAAGACCCCCAGTGGTGATTGCATCCGTGGTCGTGGCACCCTGCGTGGTCACCTGCTGGAGATTGGACACACCGGCGGTGTTACTCAGAAGACCACCATCTCCAATGAATATACTTGCAGAAAGCGTTCCTGCTGTGGTTTTGATGGTTGGATAGGAACCAAGTTGTTCACTGCCACCATTAATCTGTACTGCACCTCTGGAACCGGAGACGGACAAGTTGAAACCTCCTCCCAAACCTCCTGAGTTATCGATGGAACTCATTACTATTAATTAAAGACATAAAAACCTATTCACATAAATACGATGGATAGGTTCGATCCCAATAATGAGACACATGTCATCTGGCTTAAGGATTCATTTGAGAAGATGGAGTATTACACTGCACCTGATTCTCAAAAGAACGGCAAGGAGTTTGTCAAGTTCGTAAACTCCAATCCATTTGGTCTATCGATCACCGCCAGCAACGTCATGGACTGGCCTATGATTCACTCGATGATCGCCACCAAGTATGCCAAGGCAGTGCTCATCGGTCAAGCCTGGCTACCCTGATGTCAAAGCCAGGGAACTTGTGACCGACCTCTGAAAGGAAATCTTCCATGATTTTAGTTCCTTGGTTTGACATAAAATCAACGTAGATCATCTGTTCCTTGTGATCCACCTTGATGGGTATTCCAAGGCTTCGCATCCCATCAAAGTGAAATGGGTTCACTGGTACTTCAATCGTAGTTGTCTCAATCATCTTGAATTACATTCCCACGTTAGTTTTAACCCTGTATCCTTCGAACATCTTCTTAGCCTTCTTGACACATTCATCATGGAGGTCCCCAATGAAGTATCTGGACATCGTGACGATCACCACCTTGTCATTATCATCCACCTGGGCGTCGAAGTCTATAGTCCTGATGCCCTCGAACTCCAAGGGCGAAACTTCCATGGCGATCGTCTCGTGTCTCATACTTAAAAATATAATGACTTTTATTTTTAAATATGCTCTACTACAGTTGCTTGTTCAGGAACGTGCCTGCGTACATGTTCAAGAAGCGCACCGAACTGAAAAGACCCACCAAACGGATGATTGAAAATCCCCACAAACATGTCCACGAATGGATGGAACATGAAGAGCTTTATTCTCGTCTTCACGACCAAAAGGTTCGTGAACAAGAGAACAAACTGGATGCCATGGAGATGTTCTGTAAGGAAGAACCCCATGCTCTAGAATGTAGGATCTATGACGTTTAGTGCTGAGCCAGTGACAGAGCGAATGGATTTCTGTCCAACTGCTTGACCGCCAAGCCCAACTGACTGGTCCGATAATCTGCATTTCCCTTGTAGGCATTGTTATTCTGCTTCCAAGTGATATCGTAATTCTGACCGAGATACTGATTCCCGGCACCGCCCTCGATAACGGTCGAAGCGCTATCGCGAGTGTGTGTGGTGGCACCCTGAGCTTGGGTGGCTGAACCGCGAACGTTCATGCGACCACCCGGAGGCGTGTAACCCCTGTTGCCGCGATCGGCGGGGCGGAGCAGGATGGTATTCTGGGTGTTCTGATAGGCTCCCTCGAATGAGTGAATGCCCGGAGCCGCCACGTCGTTGATCCTTGCCACGAAGTTCGCCTTGTTTCGGGTCGGAGCCTCCTGAAGAGTTCCCGCAGAAACGAACTTCTTAGCCGCGCCAAACTCGAGCCCGTCCATGCGGGTCGTGGTCTCCGAGCGGATCGTGGGACGCTGGGTCTTTACGTACATCTCGCGCTCACGCTGACCGGTGAGCATGCCGCCCTGCCCCTGTGCGCGACCCCGCTCCAGAGGACGCTTTCCCTCCGCACCCAAAAGTTGATAGGTCTTCTCAGGGCGGTTCTGGGTCACGGTCATGCGCTCAGACCCACGACCCACAAAGTCCTTGGCGGGACCCGACCTGCCCGGAAGTGTGGTCAAACGGTACGCACCGACGTTGTTGGGCATCACACGGAATTGCTGCTGATAGCCACCGTAGGCGGGGACATTGGCAGGGACGCCCAACCCCGGACCGACAAATCTACGCTCGGCGGACGACAGATTGTTCATGCGACTGGAGACATTCTGGCGATCATAAAGGTTATAGACGGGCTGACCAAACGGGAACTGCACATTGGGTGCCGTATCCTGAAGGGTCGCCACGACCTCCTTCTTGGGGTTGATGATACCACCCATCGGATTATTAGGGTTGAATGTCCCCGTGAACAGATCCGTCACGGCTGTCAATTCCTGGGTTGGAGTATTCACATTGTTACCAAAAAACGGCAATTGTTGTGTCTCTCGGTTCGGAACGGGTGCTGGAGTAAAACCTTCTTTGCGGTCACTGCTGGCAATTTGACGACCTGCCACAGCAATCCCTAACAAGGCCACAAGACTCAATGGGTCCATATTAAAACTAGAGTAGATTTTAAAAATCACTTGTATCTACGCTCAAAAAGAACGTTCTGGACATCCGCCCGGCTGCTCGTGGGATCCCACGACCGGGTTCGGAGCGGCACCGAGCATGACATGTCCCTAGAGGGGAAGTCAAAAGCCCGACCCGCATAGCCCTTCTTGAAGAACGTGGTGGACTGAGGGCGGAGCATGTCCTCGACCAGGATCAGGTTTCCAGGAGCACCCTTGCCCGCCATGTAGGGCGCCGTCCCGTAGATGGGCGTCGAGGCACGACCCGAGCCGGCGTAGTTGAGGTTGCTGACCACCGGAGGCGCGATCACATGATCGTAGGCGCAATCCACTGGCAGACTCTCGGCGTCCAAAAGAACCTTCGATGTGTTGAGCTGATAAGCCATATTACTATCACCGGAGATTTTAAGTGCTGCCGCCGAAAGTGCCTCTGAGTTGCTGAAGTTCGGGCATCCTGGACTGACCAAACATGGAAGCGTCATTGGGGTAGCACGCGTCGCCGTTGTCCCTGCAGACCTTGTTCACCAAGGGGGCGTAGGCGGAGCGAAGGAAGGCACTCTGGTCGTTGGGGATGGTCGTGGATGGCATGCTGTAAAAGGCACGGAACGCCTGGTTTCGGCTTGAATAGACATCAGCCTGATCGGTGGGAGTACCCTCGTTCAGGAACTTCTTTACCTTGTCCTTGACGGTCGGGTAGTAGCACGCCGCCGGTCGCTTCGGATTGTCGATGTAGTCGGAGAGAAGCACGTTGGCCATCGGATTTTCCTTGGTAGGCTGTTCGCATGCCTGTCCTGGGAAAGTTGCGTTGAAGCGCGCGCCCTCATTCTCGAACGAAGCGGGCCTCATGGCTTCCTTGATGCCACCCGCCAAAAACATAGATGCCATCACCATAATAACTGTGAGACCCAGATAAATGACCCTGATGTCACGGTTAATCACATAAAGGATCGCCATGGTGTAGAGGATGAACCTCGTGGCGGCGTTGAGCCTCTCCACGGGGGTCTGCTTAGCCAAAGGCCAAAAGATCAGCACCTTGTTCTTGGCAAACAGATGCGATGGATTGCTAAACCACGGTTGTTCCATTCTTATTTATTGACTAGTTATTTTTTTCAAACATCTTTGACAGGTTTCCCATCATCGGTCCCAGTGCCTGCATGATCTTGTTCTCGTCGAGACCACCCTGACCGTCACCGAACTCCTGTTCGACCTTGGCAGTCATCTCTTCCATGATTTCGGGCTTCATCAAATTTCCGAGAAGACCCGCCAGTGGATTCTCCTGTCCACCAGGTCCCTGGGGCGCGAACATCTGGTTAATCTTTTCCGGCGAAAAGTCCATCTTGGTGTGGCGGGACGCCTGAATCTCCTCGTCGCTGACATTGTTTCCGAGAACGTAAAGACCCTGGACGTATTGCCAGATGGCCGATCGGCTATTGTCCGAAAGTTCAGACTTCCACATGGACTCGAGGTCAAGCGTCTTCAGAATTCCATAGCTACGTGAAAGTTCCTCGAAAATCCTCTCGTCCTGATTGCGAATGAGGTCCTCGTGGGGCTTTACATTCTTTATAAACGTTTCCAGGCAGACACCAGGATCCTTCTTGATCAGCATGCCGACCGTGTTCCTGTAGGTCTTCACAATGGTGTTCTCTGGGAACGTGTGAGCCAGCTCATCCACAAACTGCAAAAGAAGCTCGTTAAATGTATCAACACTGGCCATAGTATTATTTAATTAGACTAAAATCTTTAATTACATACCGCGACTAACCTCCGGGAAAGGAGTCTCGTAGATCTCCTCGCGCTGAGAGATGCCGAGATAGACGATCGCGCCTACCAAGATGGCATTCAGAATCGCCGGCTTAATCATATCGGCATTCCTGGGAGGCGCCTCGCGATTGAGACGTGCCACCAACTGGATATAGGCCATCGTGACGACTGCACCGACCAACGCCGCAACCAAAGGATTTTTAAGCGAATCACTGATCATTATTAAATAAAGCAGATTTTAGTATGTTTAACGTCTCGCGCTGGGATTGATGGAAAAGTCCTCCTCTTCCTCCATCGGTGGCATGGGCGCCCTCCTCACAATCTTGTCGTTGAACGTAAAACTCTTGGTCTCTTGCTCCTGAGGCGCCTCCATGGGTTCCTCTGACATCGGCAACGAAGGCTCCATGGGCTCCATAGGCTCTTCTGGCATTTCGGGGTCGTCCTCCACCGGCAACTCGCCATCGCCGGGGAACATGGGGTTCTCGGGCTCTGGTTCCATCTCGGGCTCCGGCTCGGGCTCCACGGGTTCGCCATTCATCACGTCCACTGCATTCTTGTTCAGGTAGGTCTTCAGGATCTGATTTATCGGGAGCATCTCCTTGACAGTCTCCTCGACCACGCCGTCCATCCGCTTGAGCAGATCCTTGCGGCGGTCGTTCCTGCTGATGACTTCATGGTAGATATAGGGATCTTCATAGATTCGCTTGGCGACATTGGTGTAGACGCCCAACACGAACACGTCGTTGGTGGGAATCTTCAGCGACACCTTGCGAGAATCCTTGGAGAGCCTGACCGACGAAATGATCTTGACCGTGGCCACGAAGCACGCCGCCGTCATCTCATCCAAGCACCCGCCACACCGGTCCACACACTTGCCGACCTCATTCTCGATCTGATAGTTGTTCCACTGAGGAATCTTGGCGAGTTTCTCCTGAAACGCCTTGAGCGTGTTGCGCCCCTGAGTCTCCACCTTGGATTCTGCGTAGAGCGAGTCCATGCAGTCCAGTGCGCTAGGGAGAATGGTGGACGAAAGTTGATTCAAAAGTTCCTTCTTGGCTTCCACAAGAACATTAAGGTTATTGTCCATAGTTACTGATAAAACGTATTTAATTCAGCGATATTTGTCCGCGGCTTTTTTGAGGTTCGCCAGGGATGCAAATTCATTCTCGGGTTCCTTGGGCTTGGTCTTGGTTTTCTTTTTGGATGTCTTGGGATACCATGAAACGAACAGCTGTCCATTTTCATACAGCTGGGTGAAGAACCCGCCGTTTATGAACTGGCGCTCAACGTACTGGGCCGCCTTGTCCAGGTCGAATGAAGGAAATCCTATAAGGAACGAAGGCACCTGCACCCAGGTCTCGTGCAGTCCCAAATCGGCGACTTGCCTCACCTTGGTGCTGGCGCGTTCGTAAAGCTCCGTATAGAGTTTCTTTTTTAGCTCTCGCTTTCTGTGGTCGATTTGTTGAACCTCGTCCACTCTCAGAGGCATTGTCTATTAGTTCTAAAGTTTTTACTAACGCAAATAAGGCGTGACCGGAGGATTGAACTGACCCACGTCTGCCGTGGCAGTTGTTTCATAGGTTTGGAAGTCCTCGCCCCACTTGTCCTTGATCGCCTGTTCGGCGAGTGCCAGGGCGCTCTTGTTGGGCACATTGGCGTTGGCAATGGTGTCGTAGGGCATCCATTCACCCGCCTTGAGAGTATCCTTGAAGGCCTTGATGGGATCGCCGTCCTTCAGCGGCTGGCTGGTGATTCCCTGGATCTTGATTCCGGTCTCGTCCCCGATGGCGATCACGTCCACCTCGGTGCCGTAGAAGCGCTCGGTCTCCAGAAGAAGGAAGCGACAGCGGTAGGTCGCTGGGACATTGTCCGGAACAGTGGTGTAGTCCTGGTCGCGCTTGAGCGTATCGAGGTAACTTATGAGGGAAGCGCGAGCCAACTCTTCCTGTGCGGTTCCATCGCCGTTCCTGGTAAGCACGGCATCCTTGTCGCGAGCCTGAAGGAACTTGACATAGGCATCGTAGACGTCCGGACGCTTCTGTTTGAGTTCCTTAATCTTATCAGGGGAATCAAACACCTGGATGAACACGGTCTCGATTGGGAACATCTTGAGACCATTCTTGTTGTAAATCTCCTGCACCGTGGCATCCAAAATCTTCTTGATCATCAGCGCCTTGATCGCAACATCCTCCACTGGGTTTCCCATGATTTCGAGATTGCCCTCGGTGATCACGCCTGACACGGCTGGGCGGAACCCGGCAAACCCGCGATCCCACCTGAGCCCCTCGCGGTTCTTCACGACGTACAACACGATCGCGACCGCCAGCGCGATGAAAAATATAGTCTGCATACGCATCTTATATAATGGTGCGAAATTATATCCCCTGATAAATTCATCAACGTTTGTAAGGAAGCATGTTTGCCATCATGTTGTATAGTCCTAGGTGTCAACACTGCCACGAGATATTCAAACTCTTGGACCAGTGCCCCATCAAGGATCAGATTAAGTATCAAAACATCCACCAAGAACCCATTCCAGAAGATTACCGCAAGGTGCTTACCCACGTGCCCGCTTTGATCACCAAGGACGGAAGACCTTTGATGGGACCGGAAGTCAAGCAGTGGGTTCTTTCGATGATGCCCAGTGAAGTGGAATCCTTCGATCACTCGTCATTCGCTTCCTTTGATGGCAACCCCAATTCGGCACCTGGTCTTTTTGAATTGGAATCTTATGGCGCTCCATTGGCACCCATGATGACCCCCGAGTTGGAAGCCAAGATAAACAAGAAAGTCACCAACTAGAAAAGACAAATGATCAAAAGACCCGACGAAGTTCACAAGTCACTTGGTAATGTCTATTCTTACAAACAAGGTTACTCGTCATGGAAGGAGTTCATCGCCGATCGCGGGGAAGAAGGATTCAAACAATTTCTCAAAGACCTTTATGATCGTGACTACTTAAAGAAAACGCGCACTCAATCTAGTAAATGTTCTTGAAAACTATTCAAGCATCCGCATTTAAAAATATCTTTGAGGTCTTGAAAGACATCCTCAACGATGTTAATGTATCTTTTAGCAAAAAGGGAATTCACATGTTGACCCTGGACAATGCTCGCACCGCCATGGTGGAACTCTTTTTAGATTCCAGTCAATTTGAGGAGTATTCGTGCGAAAATGAGATTATCGTAGGAATCAACACAACCAATGTTTTCAGAGTTTTGAAGTCGGTCACGACCAACGACGTGCTCGTGATGAAAATTGAGGAGGATCACGTGCTCAATATTTCCATCGAGAATAGCGGAAAGAAGAGTCGGAGTCACTTCAATTTACGCCTTCTGGACATCAATGATGAAATGTTCGACGCCCCCAACCTTCCCGTGGTCAGCATCACAACCTTTCAGACCGTGGACTTTCAGAGGTTGTGTAGGGATATTTCTCACATTGGTTCTGAACTGACCATCGAGCGTTCCTACAAAAAGGTTGGGTTCAGGTGCACAGGAGACTTTGCCGAGCAGTACACCGAATACGATATAGATTCGGACACCACCAAGTTCGAGTCCATGAAAGATACGTTTTCTTTGAAGTATCTCAATTTGTTCACCAAGGCTACTTCAATGTGTTCCAATATGAAACTTCTCCACCACGGAGAGGAGATGCCTCTCGTCCTGGAGTATAAGGTTACTTCTCTAGGTGAACTCAGGTTCTACCTGGCACCAAAGTCTGAGGAGTAAGTTCGTCGTCCTTCTTGATGACAATCTTCTTACCAAACATGTAGACGTGCCACTCATCCGGCACCTCCTCGTTCGCGTCAAATAGATCCCTCATACGGATGTCTTTGACGTTGTGAAAGTCTGACCTCGGTCCGGCATAGCGAAGAAAGCGAGCCGTGTCCCACATGATCACCTCACCATCTTCCATGAAGGCCTCGACCTTCTGAATCATGATCGGTCCCTTCATCCTGGGCTCTTCCTCATCTTCGGTGACATCACGAACCCTGCGCATAGGATCTCTGGTCACCAATGAATAGGGAGCGCCACGAAATGTATACTCTTGCTCATAGCGAATATTCTCGATGCAGTCGGGCTTCTTCCTTCTCAGAACATAAATAGCATCCTTGAAGTCAGGGTAGTAACACATGATGTAGGTCTCTCCAGACTTCATCAAGGGCCAACCATCCATGACCCTCTTCCATTCTGGCGAAGGGAACAGACAATCGCGCTTTGTGTTGATATCGTAAATCATCTTCAAAGGCATCGTGAGTCTGTAATGGTCCTCGTTGTACCACCACCCAGCCAGCTTGACGAGTAAATTATACATTTAAAGTTATAGTGACATTTTTCTTTAAATGAGTTTACTCGAGAGGTATCACGCCAAGCTAAAGGAGTATGAGAATGATCCCCCGACACTTCATGAATATATCACCATGGCGGCACCCTTCATACACAGATACCACGAGGAAAACTGCAGACGCGATATATTTTTGGAATACATGCGCGTAGTGGAAAAAGACATAACAACTGCGACCGATACAGATTTTATTGACAATAATGTAATTCAAGTGGATAATTGTAAAAAGTGTAATTCAACAAATGTTTACGAAAATGATATTGATGGAGAAATTGTGTGTCAGGACTGCGGTGCGTGTGAAAAATACATATCTACAAGATTGTCCTATCAGGACGAACAGGACATTTCAAAGAATACTCAGTACTCATACAAAAGACAAAACCACTTCAACGAGTGGGTTCAACAATTTCAGGGCAAGGAGACAGCAAATATCCCAGATGAACTGATAGAACAATTGCGTTACGAACTCAAGAAGCAGCGGGTCGAACAGGTTTCCAAGATCACCCACGCCAAGGTCAGAGGGCTGCTGAAAAAGTTGCGTCAGAACAAATACTACGAACACATTCCTTACATTGCCAACATTCTTACTGGAGTGAGACCCCCGGAGATGCCAGCCGCCTTGGAGGAACGCCTCAGACTCATGTTCAATGAAATACAGGATCCCTTTGATCAAGTCTGTCCCAAGGACCGCAAGAACTTTTTGAGTTATCCCTACGTGCTTTACAAATTTTGCGAGTTGCTAGGCGAAGACCAATATCTTCCCTATTTCCCTTTACTGAAGTCCAAAGAGAAACTCACACAACAGGACGTCATCTGGAAGGACATGTGCAAGATACTCAAGTGGGAATTTATTCAAACCGTATAATAAGTAAGGATGTCGTCCTACATGAGACTGAATGACGGGATTTCCCTCAATAAGATTAACCCGTATGCCGACCCCATGGAATTCACCCCCGGCGTTCCTCTGGGTGGTGCCTACAAGACGGTCTACGCGCCGTCCAGTGAACCCCAGGTGGCGCTCGTGAACGCGGTTCGCCCCACAGGAGATGCTCTCGGGGGACCTCTCGAGACCCAGATGGCAGAGCCGAGTCCGGGTTGCGAGAAGACCATCGCCGCGGGGTGGAGGACCCCCTACTACTGCACGCCTGGATCTCAGGACTATCCCCTGAACCGAAAGCCCGTGCCAGAGCGCATCTATTCACTGCCTCCCTGGAACAACGTGCCCAAGCCCACCACCGACTCCATCCTCATGAAAAAGGAGGGCATGATGGGTAGCATGGACGCAGCCAACATCGCAGGCAACGCCGCCGCTGCTATCCTCATAGCCCTTAGCGTTTTGACGCTCGTCAAATTTTTGTAATTTTGCCACTTTCAATTTTAGGGTTTAGCTTTTCTATTGTATCCCTCTCGGACTGAATTTTATTCAGGATACCTGGACACTCATGAAACTCCAGTTGGATACAAGAGGTACACAGAGACGTGTGATCACAGTGATCACATGGAATACAGATCATCTTCTTCTTCTTACAGTGACCACATCTCATATTAAAGAAGTGACGTGTCTTACTTTTAAATATGGAAGCCAGAATCTTTCGAACCTTTCTTGGGAACATCATCAAGGCGCATGATGCGATCAAGGGACCCAAGCCCACGTTGCCCAGAGTGTCCACGATGACGGTCATGGGAGGCAGAGACGGCATCACGACCCCTCTCGCGACTTTCAAAGAGAAGTTTGTCGACGGGACTGATGGTTGGAATATGGGCACAAATCACTTTAACAACTCACTGACGCTGTCCAAGGATGTCGGTGAAACCAAAAAACGCTCGGTCAAGTTGTTTCCCAACGGGAAAATTCACGTGACAGGATCATCTACACCCATGGAAGGTCTCAAGATCATCCGTGATATTCAAGTTATAGTAGATGGGGTCTTTCCTGAGACCACCAACAGTCCCGTGTCACCCATGGAAACACAGATGATCAATGCAACGTTCCGTCTTCCTCACGGCATCGATCAGATGGCTTTACTGGATCTTTACAAGAAGCACAAAAAGTTTGTGACCAAGTCATCTTACAGTCCTGAGACCTACTCGGCGGTGAAAGCCAAGATGTTCAACATGACGGTCAGTGTTTTTAAAACGGGTAGCATCGTGATGTCGGGTGCCAAGAATTTCAAGGATATCGCCAAGGCCTACAGGTTCCTGATCAGGGTTCTCTACGATCCACAGGTCAAGGGAGACTTCATCGAGATCAAGGAAAAGAATGACAGGCTGATTCATCAGAGAGAATCATTCCATCAGAGGATCAGGGATTTTTATCTACTGAATAAGTAAAAGATGTCTCAGCGTCTTGGTATGGCCGATGGCCGCGCCTTCACGATTTACAGTTCGAACCAGCTTCTCAATGATCGGATCATGTCCGACAATGGTATTGCGTATCCTCTTAACTACCAGTACCGCCAGCTGATCGCCAAGATGGGTCCCGACCTGCTCAAGCCCATCACCGATCTGCAGCGTGTGGGCCCGGTGCCAGCCAACAGCATCACCCGATGCTTCTCGGCTGACGTGCCTCTGCTCTCGGTTCCCAAGACTAATTAAAGAAGTAACACCTTGAAATTCCATTATGGACTACGTAAAGCAATTTCAAGATGCATGTGCCGCTATGAAGAAGGACGGGACGCTCACTCAGGAGAGGATGGCTGTCGCATGGCTTATGTTTATGCCCAAGGATCAGGCCGATAAGGCTCTTGGGACTATGCGTAAAGCAACCCAGCAGTCCCGTTTGAAATCCTAAGAATATTGTAATTGACCGCGTAGATCGCACCGTTGATGGCTTGATCCAGTGTAAGTCTGGCTGAATCCAATCGACTGAAGTTGAGACTTCCAGTATGTTCCTTGTTTGATGCATCCAGACAGAATGGATACATCATGGTTGTGTATTGATTTGAACCATAGGTTGTGTGATAGTACGTAGATACCTGTTTATAATGAGGCACGGCCGGTTTTGGGTCTCCCACCGGTTCGCCGTTTAGTTCCAACAGCATCTTGTTTGACGCATTGAAGTTACTTGCGGTCGAAGCTATGAAACTCACTGGATGATTGAAAGTTAGGTCAACCTCTTTCTTGTTCTGTGCAGGGATGCGTTGCGTCTGAGTAATGATGTAATCCGCAGAACGCTTGGACATGTGCCTGCGCTCATTTTTGTCAAGGTAGATGAATCGTCCCATCAGATTGAACTCGGATGTCGCGTAATCACTTTCCTGTTCGGTGATGTAAGCTATCAGCGCGTTTCCACTTGGATACGCTGCATTTGTGTCTTCGGCGTTTCCATTGAATGTGATGAAGTAACTTGTGGGATTTTTAGTTGGCACGAGACTTGATGGAAGAATGTCAGGCCAATTGTTTACCACGTTGCTGGCATTCGAGTCGCGAACGGACAATCGCGTTGCCAGGACATCGGTTCTCAAAAGATTTGAGGCTTCGTAGTCCGGAGGCGTCGCTGCCGTGTCCGTGAGAGTTCCGTTATAGATCAAGAATCCGGTCACGTCACTGCGGGTGAGCACATTTGTCATCAGCGGGTCCAGTGATGCGTAGGACGTCAAAACATTCGCAGACCTCGCGAGACGAATCGCATAGTGTTCCCCAGTCATGACCGTATCGAGAAGATTGGTTCCCTGGAAATCACCGACAGAGTCCGTGAGACCTTGATACACCAAGAAACCTTCCGGACTCGTTTGGGTAAGCGTATTGGACGTGTCGTCGTCGGTGAGAGCCCACCCGGTGATAATGTTTGAAGCCTCGGATGTCCTCGGTTGGTAGTGAAACGCCGTCATGTTCGTGTAGAGAAGGTTGGATCCATCGAAATTGGACGCTGTGTCCTGTACTCCATTGTATCTTATGAATCCAGTTTGGGCATTTTGGACGAGAACATTTGCATCACTCGTCAAATCATAATTTGTCACGATGTTGGAAGACACATTGATCCTATCGTAGTTGTGGAACGAACTCATTACATTGTTCAGCAAATTCGACGCAGGAGTCGGCGTCGGAGTATCCGTGTCCGTCAGACTCTCGTAAATAATCAGCCCAGTTAAGTCCGTCTTGGTGAGCACATTGGAATCTGCCGTCGCTAGCGCATGCGAATCAATTACGTCCTGCGCAATATTGGATCGCTCGTAGTTGTGAAACGCCGTCATCACATTGTTGAGAAGGTTGGATCCGTCGAATGAACTTGAGCTGTCTACAGTAGATTCGTATGTTATGTATCCGGTGGTCCCGTCAATCGTAAATGTATTCGAGTAGGGCGCACCGGCATCCGCAGTAGCAGCCCACGAAGTCGAAAGGGTTCCCGCGGCGGCGATGCGAACACCATTATTGTAGAGACCCATGTTGGTGTTCAATTCGTTGGAAGCATCAAAACTCGATATCGAATCTGTCAACGTTGCCGGTGTCGTTGTCGTGTAGATTAAAAATCCAGTCAAGGCCGTAAGCGTCAGTGTGTTCCCGGTGTCTGTCACGCCAGAGTGATCCGTCACCAAGTTGGATGCCGCGTTGCTTCTTTCTTCGATGACACGCGCATCCATGAAGGCGGTCAGACTGTTTGTTGGAGCGTAATCCAGAGCCGTGTCTTCGGTCCCGTCGTAGGTCAAAAATCCAGTAATTGTATTTTGGGTAAGAACATTGGAAGGGTAAGTAGGGAGGATATTGTATTTTATCAGAACGTTGGTGGAGGCATTTATGTTTTCGGAATTATTCAAGGAGGTAATAAAGTCGTTCAGCGCATCCGAAGCCGGAAACGACCCGGAGCTGTCGGTCAGGTAATCGTAAATAATGTATCCGTCTGTCAAACTTTGATAGGATGGCACCACCCTCTCGTCCATAACCGTGATGGACGAACCCATGCCAGAATGAACAGTGCAAAAGTAGTAAAGTGTACTGGGTGCTCCCGCGTCCACAACGATCGTGACCGTTTTATTCACAGCATCCAAAGTGACTCCCGTGTCGTATATGGTTCCACCCGTGTGGGTGCCGTCCGATAATGTGGAAAATCTAAAAGGATGATTCGTGTAGGCGTCGCCGTTGGTGAGATCAAAGACGTAGGTGGACCCCCTTCTGAATGTCAATATTGCTTGTAGTTCACCATTTAGGTAATATTTATTGGCACCGCCAACTTGTTTCACGGCAACGTAGTACGTTTTGCTCTCCGTGAGTGTGGGTGTGGGTGACAAATTGCTAAATCCATTTACCACCTTGGACGCCTCCGTGATGCGGTCCCCATCCGTCGCGGCTGCCTGGTAGGTCGTAACGTTGGACTGGAAATCTATGTATTGACCGGTGGAAGGAATTGTGACGCCTTGATAGTCTGTGACATTGGCATTCACATTCGTGTAAGCATCCGTTTGACCATAGGCCTGATACAGCACGATGTCAGATTGAATGTTCGCATAGCCGTTGGAGTCGACGTTTTGATACAAAACGACATTAGACTGAACATTGGTGTAATCGTCTTCATCCGGAACGACGACTGCCTGATACAGAACGATATTCGATTGAACATTCGTGTAGACGTCTTCACTTGGAATAGAAACATTCCCATAAAGGATTATATTGGACTGAACGTTCGTATTGTAGTCATCATCCGGAATGGTGACCGCCTGGTACAGAACGATATTGGACTGGACATTCGTGTATACGTCCACATTCGAGACGTTCTGATACAAAGTAATGTCCCTCAATAAATCCGAGTAAGTAATGTTTTGACTTTTGTACTGTTGCACGTCAGCCAAATATGCACCGAGAATATCATTTATGTACAAGTTTGTCCCCCAGTGAATGACAATTTCCACGTCGTGATAATTCAGCGAAATCAACGGAATGGACGATGCCCAATGTTCACAGAAGAAGAACTTCAGAGGGTAGAAATATGAATATTCGGTTCCCACGGGGCCAAACTTACCCCTGGTCAAACTTGAAGCCTGGACGTCTGTTGCGATTTTGGTGGAATATTCATAGTGTTGTGTGTCTATCAATTGACCCCCTATGAAAAGTTCGACCTTGTCGATGACTCTGCTCCACTTTCGCAACAACGATTCACCATTGTCGATCGAACTACAAGTAATGTACATGTAAGAAAGCAGATCACCCTTGACCTCTACTCGCGTTTTGGAGCTACCGTTATTGACTGGTTTAGTCTGAAGAGTCAACTTGTCAATAACACTAGAAAAGTTCGTGTGGCGTTTGTATAAAGTCTTATAAAATGACATATCGGGATCTATGGTAAGGGGATTATCCCTCCCCGAGACAACAAGTGTAACGCCAGACGACATATTACTATTAGTTTATTAGATATTTAGTTCGCGTAAAGCAGCCCACCCATCCCATTCTGGACCCTGAGGATGTTGTAGTTGACCGCGTAGACCGCGCCGTTGATGGCTGCATCGCTGATCAGCCTGGCCGAGTCCATACGCGAAAAGTTGCACGTACCCGTGGGCTGGAGCTTGGAGGCATCCAGACAGAAGGGGATCATCAAAGTCACGCTCTCGAAACCTTCGACGTCCACAGTGTTGTTTGCTCCGAACTGAGTATGGTAGTATGCAGACACCTGGTTGTAGTGAGGAGTGGCTTGCTTTTTCTCGCCCACGTCCACGCCGTTGAGCTGAAGAAGAACCTTGTTGGAAAGGGTGCTGAATACAGCCGCATTGGACGCCAAGAATTTCACGGGATGATTGAATGTAAGATCCAAGGTCTTTGATGCAGGATTAGGAATGCGCTGAACCTGGTGAATCAGAAGATCCATAGGCTTCTCGGCCATCATGCGGCGCTCATCGGCATCGAGGTAGATGTAACGAGCCCATGCCTCATAGGTTGCTGAAACACCGGTAGACCAGTAGATCCTGCACTCCACATCATGATACTGGAGGGCTATCAAAGGAAGCGCCGACTGCCAGTTCTCGCAGAACCAGAACTTGAAGGGATAAAAATATGCAGCCGTGTCAGTTCCATCGGGTCCAGAACCATAGACACCCTTGGAGAAAGAGTTCGCCATGATGTCAGTATGGATCTCTGCGGAATATTCAAAGTGCTGAGTGTCAATGAGTTGACCTCCGATGTAAAGCTCGACTTTATCAATAACATCGGACCAATCCTCATTAACGATCGTCCCGCTGTTGCTGTTGACGAGGTAAATGTAAGAGAGAAGGTCGCCCTTGCGCTCGAAGCGGATCGACGAGAGTCCGCTCGCCGCCGGGGTGTTCTGAATCACCTGACGCTCAATCACACTGGAAAAATTAGAGTGGCGCTTGTATGATGACTGGAAGAAACTCACTTCCGGGTTGCCAACCAGGTGCGTATCCTGGGCACCCACCGCGACAAGTTGCGTAATACCACCCGACATATTTCAGTTATTACTATTGGACAATAAAATATTAACGAATTATAAGACGTGTGACCATCCGAGATATGTGAATCACCGACTCGCCAAAACGGTCGTGGTCATTTTCCATAGAGAAACTGGAACCTACCCAGACTTTCTGTATGGAGAGCTTATGCAAAAACTTCAA
>Ga0222715_10001270_pt1 | contig 24279 bp, 22 predicted proteins | sample C33_9DmetaG_FD_165056 | JGI IMG/M metagenome (GOLD analysis project Ga0222715, IMG submission 165056) | Estuarine water microbial communities from San Francisco Bay, California, United States - C33_9D | ecosystem: Environmental > Aquatic > Marine > Unclassified | place: USA: California...
AAAGGTAAGCAAGGTCGTTTTCGTCAAAACTTATTAGGTAAGCGTGTAGATTATTCAGCTCGTTCGGTAATCGTTGTTGGTCCAGACTTAAAATTATTTGAGTGTGGTTTACCAAAAGATATGGCTGCCGAGCTATACAAGCCTTTCATTATTCGCAAACTGATTGAGCGCGGTATTGTAAAAACCGTTAAATCAGCGAAGAAGATTATCGATAAGAAAGAACCTGTAGTTTGGGACATCTTAGAGAACGTGATCAAAGGTCACCCAGTTCTTCTTAACCGTGCCCCCACACTTCACCGTTTAGGTATTCAGGCTTTCCAACCTAAATTAATTGAAGGTAAAGCAATTCGTCTTCACCCACTTGCATGTACGGCATTTAACGCTGACTTTGATGGGGATCAGATGGCGGTTCACCTACCATTAGGTCCAGAAGCGATTCTAGAGGCACAACTATTAATGTTGGCTTCTCAGAACATCCTGAACCCTGCCAATGGTTCACCAATTACCGTACCTTCTCAGGACATGGTACTGGGTCTGTACTATATGACTAAAGAAAGACGTTCTACCCCAGAAGTTCCTGTTCAAGGTGAAGGGTTAACCTTCTATTCTCCTGAAGAGGTAGTTATCGCTTTCAATGAGAAGAGAGTAAATCTCAATGCTACAATTAAAATTCGCGTTAAGGATTTCAATGAGGCAGGTGAGTTAGTACCTCAAATCATTGAAACTACTGTAGGACGTGTATTATTTAATAATGTAGTTCCTGAAGAAGCCGGTTTCATCAATCAAGTATTGAATAAGAAAGCGCTTCGTGATATTATCGGACGTATCCTTGAAGTAACTGATGTTCCTAAAACTGCTGAGTTCTTAGATCGTATCAAGCAGATGGGTTATGAGTTCGCTTTTAAAGGTGGTCTTTCTTTCAGCTTAGGTGATATTATTATTCCTGCTGAAAAAACTAAGATGATCGAAGAGGCAAATGCTCAAGTAGATGGTATCATGGGTAACTATAACATGGGACTTATCACTAATAACGAGCGTTACAATCAGGTGATTGATGTTTGGACGTCTACCAACGCAATGCTTACTGAGCTTGCTATGAAGCGTATCCGAGAAGATCAGCAAGGATTTAACTCGGTTTACATGATGCTTGATTCTGGTGCTCGTGGATCTAAAGAACAGATTCGTCAGTTAACTGGTATGCGTGGTCTTATGGCTAAGCCTAAGAAATCTACTGCTGGTGGTGGTGAGATCATTGAAAACCCAATTCTTTCAAACTTTAAAGAGGGACTTTCAATTCTTGAGTACTTTATTTCAACGCACGGTGCTCGTAAAGGTCTTGCGGATACTGCACTTAAAACTGCGGATGCCGGATACCTTACTCGTCGACTCGTTGACGTTGCTCAAGATGTAATTATTACTACCCAAGATTGCGGTACGCTTAGAGGTGTTGAGGTTGAGGCCTTAAAGAAAAACGAAGAGATCGTTGAAACTCTAGGAGAACGTATTCTTGGACGTGTTGCTCTTAACGACATCATTGATCCATTAACAGGAGACGTAATCGTTGGATCAGGCGGATATATCGAGGCTGCAGAAGTACAGAAAATTAACGCTACTGCAATCGACCGCGTAGAAGTTAGATCTGCACTTACTTGTGAGGCTGAGAAAGGTATTTGTGAGAAATGTTATGGTAGAAACCTAGCAACGAACAAGCCGGTTCAAAAAGGTGAATCAGTAGGGGTTGTTGCTGCTCAATCGATTGGAGAGCCTGGTACACAGCTTACGCTTCGTACCTTCCACGTAGGGGGAATCGCAGGTAACGTTTCTGAAGAAAGCCAGTTGATCGCTAAATTCGACGGGGTTGCTGAGATTGAAGACTTACGTGTCGTTCAAGGTGAAAACGCTGAAGGCGAGAAGGCTAATATCATTATTTCTAGAACCGCTGAATTCAAACTTGTTGAACCTAAAACGGTTGCTGTATTAAGTACACACAACCTACCTTACGGTTCTCAAGTATATGTAGAAAATGGAGCTAAGATCAAGAAGGGTGATGTTCTTTGCCAATGGGATCCTTACAACGGTGTAATTATTTCTGAATTTACAGGTACCGTTGCCTTCGAAAATATTGAGCAAGGGGTAACCTATCAAGTTGAAATCGACGAACAGACTGGTTTCCAAGAGAAAGTTATTTCTGAGTCAAGAAACAAGAAATTAATCCCTACACTTCTTATCAACGATAAGAAAGGTAATGTACTTAGATCATACAACCTACCGGTTGGTTCTCACCTAATTGTTAACGAAGGTGATTCAATTAAGGAAGGTAAGATCCTAGTTAAGATTCCACGTAAATCGGCTAAAGCTGGAGATATTACGGGAGGTCTACCAAGAGTAACCGAGTTATTCGAGGCAAGAAATCCTTCAAACCCTGCAGTAGTTTCTGAAATCGATGGTGTAGTATCCTTTGGTAAAATTAAGCGTGGTAACCGTGAGATTATCGTAGAGTCTAAGCTTGGTGATGTTCGTAAATACTTAATTAAGTTATCGAATCAAATCCTTGTTCAAGAGAATGACTTCGTTAAAGCGGGTATGCCACTATCTGATGGTTCAGTCACTCCGAATGATATTCTTTCGATTAAAGGACCTTCGGCAGTTCAGCAGTACTTAGTTAATGAAATTCAAGAGGTTTACCGACTTCAAGGGGTTAAGATTAACGATAAGCACTTTGAGGTAGTTGTTCGCCAGATGATGCGTAAGGTAGAAATCGTTGACGCTGGAGATACGCTATTCCTTGAAGGACAGTTAGTACACAAGGATGAATTCATCAAAGAAAACGATGCTATTTTCGGTATGAAGGTAGTTGAAGATGCTGGTGAATCTGAAAATCTTAAAGCAGGTCAGCTTGTTACCGTACGTCAACTTAGAGATGAAAACTCTCTACTTAAGCGTCAAGACAAGACCTTAGTAAATGCTCGTGAGGCGATTGCAGCTACGGCTACTCCAATCCTTCAAGGTATTACTAGAGCTTCGCTACAGACCAAGTCATTCATCTCAGCTGCATCGTTCCAAGAAACGACTAAGGTTCTTAACGAAGCTGCGGTTAATGGTAAGGTAGACGGGCTAGAAGGTCTTAAGGAAAATGTGATCGTTGGTCACAAGATCCCTGCAGGTACTGGTCTTAGAGACTACGATCACATCATCGTAGGTTCAAAAGATGAGTATGAAGCTAGCCAAGCTGCTCCGACTCTAGTAGACGAAGACGCGATAAATATCTAAGCTCATGTCAGAGAAAGATCAGAGCATAAACGTAGAAATCGATGAAAAAACCGCTGAGGGGATTTATTCTAACTTGGCGGTTATCAACCACTCTGCATCAGAGTTTGTTGTTGATTTTGTAAGTATTATGCCTGCTACTCCGAAAGCTAAAGTTAAGAGTCGTGTTATCCTTACTCCCGAACATGCTAAGAAGTTAGTGAAGGCGTTGCAAAACAATATTGCCAACTTTGAAGCTGCACATGGAGAGATCAAGGAATATCAACAACCCACGATCCCGATCAATTTCGGTAAAATGGGAGAAGCATAAAAAAAGGCGCCGTTCACGGCGCCTTTTTTTATTTAAACTCTGAAGTGAGGTGGAATCGAATACTTGGGTATTTCTGTTCTGCCATTTGGAGGGAAAAGGCTGAATCTGCAAGAAACACCAGTTGATTCGACTTGTCTCTTGCTAGGAATTTCTGTTTCACTCGTTTAAAGTCTTTAAACTCTTCGCTGTTTGGATTGTCCGTATCTACCCAGCAAGCTTTGTGAATGGGGAAGTTTTCATAGGTACACTTCGCTCCATATTCATGTTCTAAACGATATTGGATGACCTCGTACTGAAGTGCACCCACAGTACCAATAATTTTTCTTCCGTTAATATCTAGGGTAAATAACTGAGCTACCCCTTCATCCATTAATTGATCAATCCCTTTGAATAGCTGTTTTGCCTTCATTGGGTCTGCGTTATTAATGTATCTAAAGTGTTCTGGTGAGAAACTTGGAATACCTCGATAATTCAAATTTTCTCCAGAAGTAAGGGTGTCACCGATTTTAAAGTTCCCAGTATCATGTAGACCTACGATGTCTCCAGGATAAGATATGTCAACGATCTCTTTGCGCTCAGCAAAGAAGGTATTTGGGCTGGAGAATTTTAGTTTTTTCTGATGTCTAACGTGTAAGTAAGGTTTATTGCGCTCAAAGGTTCCTGAAACGATTTTAATAAATGCCAAACGGTCTCTGTGTTTCGGATCCATGTTGGCATGAATCTTAAATACAAATCCACTAAATTCTTCTTCTTGAGGGTTCACGACTCTTTCCTCGGCCGCCTTTGGACGTGGGGTTGGAGCGATATCTATAAAACAGTCAAGTAGTTCTCTAACTCCGAAGTTGTTTAATGCTGAACCGAAAAAAACGGGTTGTTGAGTTCCGGCTAAATATTCATTACGATTAAAACTTGGATATACCCCCTCGACGAGTTCTAGATTTTCTCTTAGAGTGTCTGCAGCATTCGATCCTACCAACTTGTCGAGTTGTTCACTTTGAACATCGTCTATTGCAGTCGTTTTAGATACATGAGTTTTATTGCTCCCATCAAATAGATTGACATTTTTTTCATAGAGATTGTAGATTCCTTTGAAATCGTATCCCATGCCGATTGGGAAACTTAAGGGTGTAACTGCAAGACCTAGTTTTTGTTCAACCTCATCTAAAAGATCGAATGCGTCTTTACCCTCGCGATCGAGTTTGTTAATAAACACAATCATAGGGATATTTCTCATTCTACAAACTGAAACCAGTTTTTCAGTTTGTTCCTCGACTCCTTTTGCCACATCGATTACTACGATTACGCTATCTACCGCTGTAAGGGTGCGGTAGGTGTCTTCTGCGAAGTCTTTGTGACCGGGTGTGTCGAGAATATTGATCTTTTTATCGCGGTATTCAAAAGCAAGAACTGAAGTGGCTACGGAGATCCCTCTTTGGCGCTCAATTTCCATAAAGTCACTGGTCGCGGTTTTCTTGATCTTATTATTTTTTACAGCTCCAGCCTCTTGAATCGCTCCTCCGAATAAAAGAAGCTTTTCAGTCAGAGTGGTTTTACCAGCATCTGGATGGGAGATGATTCCGAACGTTCTACGTTTATTGATTTCTTTCGCGATAGACATAATAAGCAATAAGACCGCAAAAATAGCCATATTTTCAGTTTGGTCATTTCGTGGCTAGAGAATAAGAATTGAGTAATTTTATAAAATGAAAAAGGAATATGTAATATTGGTGGATACTGCCGACCGTGAATTAGGTACCATGGAAAAAATGGAGGCTCACGAGAAGGCGGCTCTTCATCGTGCTTTCTCTGTTTTTATCTTTAATGATAGCGGAGAGCTTATGCTTCAACAACGTGCTGCGCATAAATATCATTCGCCACTTCTTTGGACCAATACTTGCTGCAGTCATCAGCGACAAGGGGAGTCGAATATTGAGGCCGGAAAGCGAAGACTAAGAGAGGAAATGGGCTTTGAGGTCGATCTAGATGAGAAGTTTCATTTTGTGTACAAAGCAGAATTCGATAATGGCCTTACTGAGCATGAACTAGACCATGTGATGGTGGGCTATTATAATGGTGAGCCTACTATTAATCCTGAAGAGGTAGCTTCTTGGAAATGGATTAATATGGAGGTGCTTCAACAAGACATGCAGGATCATCCTCAAGATTACACCGCCTGGTTCAAGATCATTTTTGATCGTTTCGTAGAATTTTTAACCAAACAATCATGAGAGTTAAAGTAAGTAGACAAGCCCATTTTAATGCAGCGCACCGTTTGTATCGTGCTGACTGGTCATTTGATAAAAATCAAGAGGTGTTTGGTTTATGTAATAACCCCAATTACCATGGACACAATTATGAATTGATTGTTAGTGTTACCGGAGAAATTGATCCTATAACAGGTTATGTTATGGATATGAAAGTGCTCAAGGATTTAATCAAATCTGAGGTTGAAAACGCATTTGATCATAAGAATTTAAATCTTGAGGTACCTGAATTCAAAGAAATGAATCCTACCGCAGAGAATATTGCTGTTGTAATCTACCATAAACTTAGGCCTCACATTGAGGCGGATAAGGATATTGAAGTAGTTCTATATGAGACTCCTAGAAACTTTGTGACTTATTCGGGCAACTAGAATTTAGAACCTTCTAATTATTCGTTTAACCTTTTTTTAAAAAGATAAACCAAATGTTTTTTTTTTAACTTTTTTAATTACCTTGATTTGAAATTAGAATAGCATAATGGCAAGTATTAAAGCTTTAAAGAAAGAAATCAACTACGTTTTAGGCGAACTCATCGAGGCAGTTTACGAGTGGGAGTCTGAAACAAAAAATCTCAACTCTGAAGCAGGAAATCAAATCATCGACAACTGTATAGAAGTTTACGATGAACTTATCGACCTTGTAAATGATAAAGAGAATCCAATGAAAAAGGATCACTTTAAAAAGGTTAATGAATATTTAGAAGAGAAGGCAAATGAAATTGCCGATCAAATCAACAGTTTAGGAGACTAAACTACTGAGACAGTTGACTGTTTAGAAGTTGACCATATGAGGATTTTTTAATGGCATCAGAAAAGCCGTTAAAAATTGAGTCCTTCCACCTTGGGTTGAGTTCTTCCCCTTCACTTGTAACCAAATAAGCCGAAACGTATTTATTTGGGTTAGTAAGTGCATAGTTAGCTATGAACTGATATCGTTTAAGGTTATTTCCATTGCTTTGATTCACTATCGAATCTACAAAGCGTTCATCACTTATACGATCGGTTTGAGCTAATTGCATTAGCTCAAAGTCTTTCTTGGTAAAGCGACTCAGCATTACTTGAAGGCTTTCGAATGCCTCGTGTTCTTCACCGGCTTTTATTACCGCGGCATTTTCGAAATTCGTTAATGAAGTAGTTATTTCAATTTCTCCAGGTTCAGCAAAAAAAGCAAGGCGATCGTTAAATGTTGAACCGTCAGCTTTATCTAGATAAGCATAGATGAGCTCTGGGTGATTTAGATTTAACCCCAAGTTAAGCGTCTCTTTCCCATTACTTTCTACAGAGTCTAAATTAATAAGTCCTGCATCTGTAATCTTTTGAAGATATACTGTGCCCTTTTTCAAACCATCAATAGTGATAGTTACTTCAGTATTCTTAGAAGTTGAATTGCAACTAGCTAGTAGCGCTAATGCAGAAAGAGAAAGTAGAAAACGCTTCATAAATCCTTTTGGTTATCCGAGGCAAATATCGTCAAATGATCTGACTCTTTAAAGGTTATGTGCAACTTGAAGTAATAAAGCACAAAAATAAGCGCCAATAGTACCTACAATATAACCGCATATGGCGAGTAGAATGCCTACCGAGCTTAAGGCTGGATGAAAACTTGCTGCGATTACTGGTGCTGAAGCTGCTCCTCCTACGTTAGCTTGACTACCTACTGCGAGAAAGAAGTAGGGGGCTTTTATCCATTTTCCAACTAAGAAAAGGAGTAAGGAGTGAATGGTGATCCAGATAAGACCAATAAGAAGGAGTTCAGGTTGCTCGCCAATGGCTCTAAGGTCGATTTGCATACCAATAGTAGCCACAAGTAAGTAAATAAACACACTGCCTAAATTACTTGACCCTACACCTTCGAGAGATCTTAATTTGGTTCGAGAGGCTAGAATACCGATAATAGTTGCGGTCAGCACCATCCAGAGAAATGGAGAGGTAATGGAAGCTAAAATATGTTTCGGATTTTCAAGAACGGGAAACCAGTAGGGGAGGTGACTGCTAATATAATTTCCGATGAAATGGGCTAAGCCTACCGCTCCGAAACCAACACCTAACAGAAGCATTAAGTCTGTAGTGGTAGCTACTCTTCGTACGCTTTTTTGATAGCCTTCCATTTTCTCAATGAGATGATCTATCGATCGATTGTCTGCCTTTAAATAGTGATCGATTTGCGTCTTTTTTCCTACAAAGAAAATAAGTATAGCCAACCAAAAGTTAGCGACAAGAACGTCTACTAAAACCATCGAGCCATAGAGGTTCTTGTTATAACTAAAAACCTCTAACATGGCCGCTTGATTGGCGCCTCCACCAATCCAACTACCAGCGATTGTTGCAAGTCCTCTCCAAATTGCATCGTTTCCTTCGAGTTGCAATAGTTCTGGCCAGAATGATCCCGTTATAAGCAGTGCTAAGGGTCCTCCAATGATAATTCCTAAGGTTCCTGTAAAAAATAGGATTAGTGCTTTAGGACCTAATCGTAAAACCGCTTTGAGATCAACGCTTAAGGTCATTAGGACTAATGCAGCGGGTAATAGATATCTAGAGGCTACAAAATAAAGCTTCGATTCTGAGGGATCGACGACCTTTAAGTAAACCAATATTGCCGGAAGCAAATAACAAAGCAGAACTGCGGGAACTAAATTGTAGAAAGACTGAAGTCTTTTATGTTTTTGGGTGTAGAAAACTCCGGCTAAAATGAATGCTAATAGACCGAATATGATGGTATCGTTGGTGATCGAATCCATTAAATATTTAGCCAATAGGTGAGTTTAAGATTGATTGAGCGACTTCGAGGTCCCCATTGGTTGACGAAATAGTTGTCGTTGTAAACCAGAAACAAATCAGATAGAGGAGCGAATCTCCATTGCAATCTTGAATTGATTCCTAAGTTATCTCTTTGATTACTGTATTGAATAAGAGTCGACCAGAAAAGTGATCTATTAAACGTATAATCAATGCGAGGACTGATAAGGACTATAGTGGCATTGCCGAAGTCTTCAGGCAGATCGATACGGTCAATATTGGAGTTAAGACCCACATTTAATTTGGGTTGAACTCTGAAACTTAATCTCGTTTCGAACGAAGATTTTGTTCCGTTAAAGAATTCTCCAATATCGGTTTGAATGTTATAGGAAAATAATTTTCTTCGATCTGATTGAAATTGAAAGCGAATACTTGTGTAATCATATTCGCTGTTAGCCGGCAATGGCGTGGCATCGTCTTGTCGAGTAGGACTAAATTCGTCGGTTAGAAAAGTGTATCTGTTATTGATAGATAGCTCGATTTGTCCTTGATTATTTAGTCTGCCTTCATAACCGAAGTTTCGTAGATAATCAGTTTGAGTATAATCTAGGCTAGATAGATGAGTATAAGTTTGAAAGGTGTCAAAACTGTGACTATTAAAGATTCCTTTCTTAGGCCAGATACGATAACCAATTTTCCCGCCCCATTTTAGAATTCCTTTTCTAGGGATAAAACCTAGGTCTGAAACAAATTCTTCATCGATGTAAATAGCATCGAGAAATCCGCTCCAAGTTCGTGTATTGTATTGAAGGTTTGTACCTACCGACAAGTTGCCATCTGTATCTCCTGGGGAGAGTGATTTATGGGTATAAAACTTTCCGACATAGGTATTGTCTGCTGAAGCAAGGTTGTAATCTACACCAATTACACGATTGTATTTTTCGTAATCTGTATTTTCTGATTCTGAAGATTCTCGATTAATAATGAAGGCAGAAATATTTGATCGACTAAACACTTTTTGTTGCAGAGCAATCATTGAATTATTGTTCGATGGTATACCATTGTCTAGATCACTCTCGGTTTGAATAGATAGAACCCCAACTCTGAGTTTGTCATTTAATTTACCGGTCAATCGCATTCCCGCTGTTATTCCGTTTTCAATGGTATTACCCTCATTGTCTTTCGCGATTCCGATACGGCGAGAGAAGAATGGGTTCGCATCTCTACCTCCACCAAAGGCTCCGAACAGGTCATTATTATCTATAAAGAATTGACGGCGTTCTGGGAGTGATACTTCAAAACGTGTCAAATTTGTAATAAAATTGTCTACCTCTACCTGGGAGAAGTCTGGGTTAAAGGTTAGGTCAAGGTTCATCCCTTTACCTACTGGGATCTTCACATCTCCACCGATACTTGAAAAACTTGATTTTGGAGTAGCATTTTCGAAGTCTTTAGAGGAGCCAGCGGTTAGAAAAGGTATCAAAGCCACTGAAGTTTTTGAATCTGAAAGTGGTTGTTCAAATTCAAGCTCTCCTGTAAAAGCGAGACTTCCTAAGATTTGGTTTTGGGGTATAGGTACCCAAACACTCGTTTCATTCGTCTGCATATCGAATCGATGCACTCTGAACCCCCATTTAGTGGCATTGTTTTCGAACTTTAATGAGTTAAAAGGAATCGCCATTTCTAAACTGTAATATCCATCACCGATATAGGCTTCTCCTTGCCATTTGGCGTCCCATGAGAATTGATAATCATTTATTGTAGCCCCCCCGTTGGAGATCAAACCTTCGCGCTGAACTCCTAGTGGTGTCATGCCAAAAATAAAGGCGTTGTTGCCATCATTGAAGGTATCAAACATTACCGCGATATTGTCAATGCCACTACCTCTATAGTCTCTCCTCAGCGAGTTAACTACGAATTGGTCTGAGGATGTTTGCATGGTTAAACCAATATAGATAGCATCTTTGTCATAAAGAATGCGAATATTGCTATCGTTGGTTGCCGGAAGGGTGTCAGTCGGGAAGTATTGAGTAAACCCTCCGGAGGGTTCTTGTCTTTGCCATACGGCTTCATCAAGCTTTCCGTCGATGACCAAATCAGTAATTACTGGCCTTGCCGTAACGCTTCTTTTTTGAGCATTTGCACTCAAAGAAATAACTAGTGCTGCGACCAGTATGAAGTGGATTTTTATCATAACCCCTAAAAATAATAGAATCCGACCTAGGAATATGTTAAATCTTCTTTTTTTGAAGAATATGAGGTTACTTTTGCCCTAAATCATATCGACATGAAACTACTTTTAGTCTTATTAAGCCTTTTAACGTTTAATAATGCTCCTGAAACCTATAGCGATCGAATTTCTGAGGAAACAACTCTTTGGGGTCAGACCGGACATCGAGTTATTGGACTCATCGCAGAAGGTCATTTGACTCGTAAAGCCAGTCGTAAAATTGAAAAATTGCTAGAAGGAAAAAGCCTTGCATTTGTTTCAACTTATGCCGATGAAATAAAATCTGACCGCGCTTATTCTAAATATGGCCCTTGGCATTATGTGAATTATGCACTGGGTACTAACTATGATGTTTCAAATCGAGACGATGCTGGTGATATTATTTTTGGTATTGAGCAGTGTGTTAAGGTACTTTCAGATGTTAATTCGAGTGTTGAAGAGCAGCAATTTCATTTAGCTCTTTTAGTCCATTTAATTGGAGATATGCATATGCCACTTCACGCCGGACGAGAAGAGGATCGTGGAGGTAATGACATTAAACTCTCATGGTTTTCAAAACCTACCAATTTGCATCGTTTGTGGGATTCTGATTTGATAGAGTCTGTAAACCTTTCTTATACCGAACTGGCCGCTGAACTAAACAGTCAGCTTTCTAGTAAGCAACTTATCCGATATAATTCGGGAACCTACTTAGACTGGATTGAAGACTCTCATGAGGCCGCTGCAAGTATTTATGACTCGGCCAAAGAAGGAGATCGATTGGCCTACAGGTACAGTTATGAGTACAACGATCTACTTTTTGCTCAGCTTCAGAAGGGCGGAGTACGACTAGCTCGATTACTCAATCAATTATTTGACTAGCGGTTCTATCTTCTCTTGGAGACCTTATTTCCAGAGATGTGCCTCTGACGGGAACATTTAAAACGTCCTTTGACGTTGTCTCTTAATTTCAAATGTTTCGTTGCTCTGCCTTGAACGCGAGCACGCCACATCCTGAAACTAGAGGGTTTCATCTCTCTACGCATGAGATTGATGGTCTCTTGCTCTGATATTCCAAATTGAAAAGTGATGGCATCGAATGGTGTACGATCTTCCCAGGCCATTTCGATGATTCGATCGATTTCTCTCTCAGTAAATTCTTTTTTCATAGCTCCTCAAAGATATATCTAAAAGTGAGATTGATGCGAGGTTCGTGAATACGTTTTGACTTTGCTATTTGATGTTTAAAGTCTTCTTGGGTGCGACCGCTCATTAGAAGGAGACTGCCATGGGTGAGTTCGATACGTTTTTTCAATAGCGAATTTTTTTTGTGTTTTAAGTCGAAGTTACGTGTCACCCCGAGGCTGATTGACGCAATAATTGGCTGGCTACCCAACTCTTTCTCATCGTCTGAATGCCAACCGTTACTATCATTGCCATCTCTGTAAAGATTCGCTAAGCAGCTATTGAACTTCGCGGAGGTAGTCTCTTCAATGCGATTCTTTAATGATAGAAGACTTTCTGAAAATTCAACCGCAGGCAGCGTTAGCCCCGAATAGGTGTAGTTGATCTTTTTGTCAGCAGCTAGAAAGCAAAGTCTCGGTTGGTCGTAAACTTTACCGAATACTTTCACCTTGTCCTGTCTCCACAGACTAACTTTCGTTAATTCTGCATATAATTCATCTGCCTCAATAGTCGATAAAAAATTAGGCCAGAAGTAGAGTTTAGAACTGTCAATACCGAGGTCAATCATTAAGAATCAATAATAGTTTTCATTTGGTTTCTATAACGAAGCGGTGATACCCCTGTGAATTTCTTAAAGGTTCTACTAAAATGAGAGAAGTTTTGAAATCCACATTCAAAGGCGATGTCGGTAATGGGCAAGTTATTTTCAGCTAATAGTTTAGAGGCATGAACTAATCGATATTCGTTAACGAATTGAGTAAAGGTTTTACTGGTCGTTTTTTTGAAGTATCGGCAGAATGAAGGTTCAGTCATCCCCGCTAGATCAGATATTTCATCTAGCGAAATGCTCTCTTGGTAGTGGTTTTTGATGTAGTTGAAAACTCGGTTGATTCGATCGTTATCGGCTACTTCGGTAGAAATGCTGAATCCTTCTGCATTTAAAATGGTGAACTCCTTAGAGATACTTAGATCATGTAAAATGTCTAGTAGCTTTAATAGACGTTTAAAATCGGGGAGGTGAAGCATAGCTTCCATTGCTTCGCCGACCTTTTCTTTGGTTATTCCGTGAAATGCAAGCCCTTGCTTTGAAAGTTCGAATAAGCCGTTAATGGCAATCATTTCTGGGATGTCGAAGAAGTTTGGTCCCAAGAAATCCTCTTTGAATTGAACTAAGGTTTCTTTTTTATTACCTGTAAAACGATCGGTAAATCCGCAATGAGGTAGATTCTTGCCGATTAATATTAAGTCTCCTTCATTAAAATAGGACATGTGAGAACCTATTTGTCGTTTACCTGCTCCTCCATTAATGTATACAAGTTCTATTTCTGGATGATAATGCCAACTCTTGTAATGATTAATGTTTTGCTCGTCAAAGCTTTGCAATGCAAAGGAGTTTCCGAACACAGGGGTAATTACTTCAAATGCAATAGGTTGTTTACTCATGAGTTATTCGTTTGACTTTTCAAAAATACGACTGAATTGTCTCGATATTTACTTTATAGCTTCGATTTTCACCTTTTAAGGTTAAAATTGTGCATAAACTGGATAATGGATGTGTATTTACCAGGTTCTTTGTGATTCTATATTTGCAGTATCAATCATCAATCAAGAATCATCAATTAAAAAACGAATAGAAATGAAAAAAGTTATTTTAACCCTAGCCCTAGTATTTACTGCATTATCAGCAGTTGCTAATCCTGCATCAGTAGTTACCACCACTTCTTTTGGTATCGAATCTGAAGTTCTTTCTCTGGACCCAGTTTTCAAAAGAAAAGGTGAGAAGTTATTAGTAAGCTTCTTAAATGCTGATCAAGTAATGGTAGAGATCAGAGTACTTGATAGCCAAAACAATGTAGTTTACAAAGAGCGTATCGCTGGAGACTTAATCGTTGAGAAAGCATTTGACTTCTCTAAAGCTTTCAACGATTCATACAAAATTGTGGTTGCCTACAATCAAAATGCTTTCGAGCAAATTGTAAAAGTGCAATAGTTTAGTTAATTGTTAAGGTTAAAAAAGGCCCTTCTTTCGAAGGGCCTTTTTTGTTTTCAGTCTCTACTGAAACTATTTAATCAGATCGACACTTCTCTTAATAAAAGCGCTGAGGTCTGCCCCTTTCAAAACTCCCTTCGATAGTTTAGCTAGGTCGAGCGCTTGGCGAATTAGTTTTTCTCGCTTTTTATCAGTTTTAGTTTCGAGAATTTCACTAGCTAAAGGGTGGTTGGTATTGATTACTAGGTTATACATATCAGGCATGTTTTGACCCATAAAGCCACCGCCTCCTGTTTTTTGCATATCCTTCATTCTTCTCATGAATTCTGGTTCAGTCAGCATAAAAGGCAGTGCGTCGCTACTAAGTGCTTCGGTTTGAATGATATATCCAGTATCCTTTACAATGTCTTCTACCTTTTCTTTTAAAGTAGTGATTTGAGTCTCATCTAATTTTGAGATCGATTCCTCTTCTTTCTTGATTAAATTCTCAACAGCATCTGAGTCAACTCGGGCGAATGAAATATTCTCCTTAGAGGTTTCTAATTTCTGAAGTAAATGAGGAACGATTGGGCTGTCTAATAATAAAACAGTGTAACCTTTCTCTTTTGCAGCTTCAATGTAAGAATGTTGTTCTTCTAGATTTGATGCGTAAAGAAGTACAAGTTTACCGTCCTTATCGGTATGAGCATCTTTAATTTTGACTTCTAACTCTTCATAGGTAAAGTACTCGTTGTTAACCGAAGGGTATAAAGCAAACTTTTCTGCCTTTTCAAAGAATTTCTCTTCAGACAGCATTCCATATTCAATGACTACTTTAATATCGTTCCACTTCTCCTCGAATGACTTACGGTAATCTTTGAACAGAGAAGTGAGTTTGTCGGCAACCTTACGAGTGATGTATGAACTAATTTTCTTAACGGCACCATCTGCTTGAAGGTAAGATCTAGACACGTTCAGCGGGATATCCGGAGAATCGATAACTCCTCTAAGCATGGTTAAAAATTCAGGTACAATGCCTTCTACATTATCGGTGACAAAAACTTGGTTTTGATACAGTTGTATTCGATCCTTTTGAATATTTAGGTCATTAGATAGCTTTGGAAAATAAAGAATACCAGTTAGGTTAAATGGATAGTCAACATTCAAGTGAATATTGAACAAGGGCTCCTCAAACTGCATCGGGTAGAGCTCGCGGTAGAAATTCTTGTAATCTTCATCATTGAGATCACTTGGCGATTTTGTCCATGCAGGATTCGGATTATTTACAATATCATCGACCTCCTTAGTGGGTGCTGGATCCTCTTCTTTCGCCCCCTCAGGTTTCGGAAGGGTTTCAGTTCTTGTACCCATTTTAATAGGAATAGGCATGAACTTATTGTATTTCTCTAATAAACCTCTGATTTTTCCTTTTTCTAAATAATCCTTAGAATCTTCAGAAATATGGAGAATGATCTCAGTACCTCTAACGGTTTTGTCTGAGGGTTCAAGAACAAATTCTGGTGATCCATCACAGCTCCAATGAACGGCCGGGGCATCGGTATGGCTCTTGGTAATAATTTCTACTTTATGGGCTACCATAAATGCTGAATAGAATCCAAGACCGAAGTGGCCGATAATGCCACTATCCTTAGTGGTATCCTTGTATTTGTCTAGAAATTCCTCTGCACCAGAAAAGGCTACTTCGTTAATGTATTTTTTAACTTCCTCTTCACTCATACCAATTCCTTGGTCAATGATATGAAGGGTATTTTCTTTTTCATTGATCTTAATCTCGATCTGTGGGTTTCCGTACTCAGCGGTAGATTCCCCTATGTTGCATAAATACTTAAGTTTTAAGGTCGCATCCGTTGCATTAGAAACGAGCTCTCGTAAAAATATTTCTTGATCGCTATAAAGAAACTTCTTGATCAGTGGAAATATGTTGTCCACAGAAACGTTGATTTTACCTTTTTCCATAAGTTTTATTCAAATGATTAATTGCACTTAAAGGTTCAAAAAGAATACCAAGCCTTACTTCAGTGACAAACTGACAGATTTAGTTATTTTTAAAATTATGTTTAATTATTTTTGGATTTTAATAAACAAAATGTATATTTGAAGTGTTGTGGAAATTTTGCTATGAAATAGAAACACAACAAGTTTGTTTATTTATTGGTTAGGTTGTTGAAAACGCGTTATCATTTCTACAGATGGCGCGTTTTCTTTTTCTCTGACTTTTATCTATTTCATTTTTTGTTCAGGGTTAATTAAATTTGTCTAAACACATTTGCTATGACTTCCAAATCTAAAGAGATTTCAAAACAAGAAATCATTTCGCATTATATGAATACCTGCTTGGAACATGAGGTGGTTCCAAAGTCAGTTTTCAAATTTTGTTCTCATTTGGGAATTGAGGATTCACAATTCTACAAGCATTTTGGTTCTTTAGAGACTCTCACCAAAGAGGTTTGGCTGGCTTTTCATGAAAACACTATGAAGGCTCTTGAAGGAGATCAGCAGTATGAAGGCTATGACCGACGATCGAAATTATTAGCGTATTATTTTTCGTTTTTTGAACTGATTACTCTCAATAGAAGTTATGTACTGTTTAGCTTAAAAAAGGAGCAAGGGATCAAGAGTTTACAATCGCTTTCTGAGCTTTCGAAACTTAGAACTGCTTTTTTAAAGTTTGCTACAACACTCATCGAGGCAGGGAATGAGGAGAAAAAGTTCTTATTCACCATGCATAATACACAAATCTTCTCAGAGGCTGCGTGGGCTCAGTTTCTATTTATTCTAAAATTCAATTTAGAGGATGACTCCCCGGGCTTTGAAAAAACCGATGTAGCTATAGAGAAATCAATCAATACAGTGTTTGATGTTTTTGATCACACTCCTCTAGAAAACGTTATTGATTTCGGCAAGTTCTTGGCTAAGGAGTTGTTTGCTAAATGAAGACCTTAGATTCAATTCCTACATCCAAACTCGAGCGGGCGAGTAAATTGGTTAAAACTGGAGTTAAGATTGGGGGTAATTACCTCAAATATTACGGAGAGTCTCTCGTAGGCTCTGAAGAAGCAAAGGATCGTTTAAACGAGAATAATGCTTCAGACATTTACGATGGATTAAAAACGCTAAAGGGAAGTGCTCTAAAAGTAGCTCAGATGCTAAGCATGGAGCGCAACATATTACCCCGGGCGTATGTAGAGCGTTTTTCGCTTTCTCAATTCTCAGTTCCACCTCTTTCTGGTCCACTAGTGAAGAAGACTTTCAAAAGATATATGAACGCGTTGCCAGAGGATATCTTTGATTCTTTCGATTACAATGCAATCAACGCCGCTTCTATCGGACAAGTGCACAAGGCTACTAAAGATGGTAGGAATTTGGCTGTAAAGATTCAATATCCTGGTGTTGCTGAGAGTATTTCATCAGACCTAGCACTGGTAAAGCCTATCGCGCTCCGAATGTTCAATATGGGAGCCCGAGAGTCTGAGAAGTATTTTAAGGAAATTGAAGAAAAGCTTAAAGAAGAAACCGACTATTTACATGAGCTCGAAATGAGCGTTTCTATTACCTCAAAGGCGATTCATATTCCTAATCTGCGATTTCCGAACTATTATTCAGAGTATTCTTCTCAGCGTATTTTAACGATGGATTGGATGGAAGGAGTACCCCTCGGTGCTTTCGTTAATGGTGAATTTGATGCTAATATCGCTCAAGCATTGGGTCAATCGCTTTGGGACTTCTATATGTTTCAGATTCATGGCTTGAAGGCGGTGCATGCAGATCCGCATCCGGGTAACTTTTTGGTGAACAGGCAAGGCGAACTTATTGTCATTGATTTTGGATGTATCAAAGAAATACCTGATCAGTTTTACACTCCCTATTTCGAATTAGCAGATGCCTCTGCGATGGAAGACCAAGATCTTTTTCTTTCGAAATTATACGAACTTGAAATGTTAGTAGTATCTGATGGAGCAGAGGAAATAACTTATTTCACCAAACTCTTTAGAGAAATGCTACAGCTGTTCACAGCACCTTTTAATAAGGATCGGTTTGATTTCGCTAATCCAGAATTCTGGGACGGAATTGGCAAAATGGCTGAATTTTTCTCTCAAGATCAAACCATTCGCAAGATGAATGCCAACAGAGGTTCGAAGCATTTTCTTTATATGAATCGCACCTTTTTCGGTCTTTATAATTTGCTTTACGATTTAAAGGCAGATGTGGATACCAAGGCTTATCTCAAGTATTTGTCAAATTAAGCCTAACTTTAAAAGGCAAAATTATTGTTATGAACAGCGCTTACATCAGAGGATTGGGGTACTATTTACCAGAACAGGTGGTAACCAATGACGATCTTTCAAAAATTATTGAAACCAGTGATGAATGGATTACTGAAAGAACCGGTATTAAAGAAAGACGTTTTGCAGTTAAAGGTAAAGACACCACCACGTCTATGGGTGTTGAGGCTGCCAAAGTAGCTATCGAACGCGCTGGAATCGATAAAGATGAAATTGACTTTATCATTTTTGCTACTCTTAGTCCTGATTACTATTTCCCAGGCCCAGGAGTTCTTGTGCAGCGTGATTTAGGCTTGAAAACAGTAGGAGCTCTGGATGTTAGAAATCAGTGTTCTGGGTTTGTATATGCAGTTTCTGTGGCTGATCAATACATCCGTTCAGGGATGTACAAGAACATACTAGTCATTGGTTCTGAATTGCACAGTCAAGGCCTAGATATGACCACTCGCGGCCGATCTGTCTCCGTTATTTTTGGAGATGGGGCAGGAGCAGCTATTGTTTCAAAAAGTGAAGATGAAAATCGTAAAATACTGTCTACTCACTTGCATTCTGAAGGTGCTCATGCCGAGGAACTAGCCTTAATTGCTCCTGGAATGGGTAAGCGATGGGTAACAGATATTCTAAAAGATAATGACCCGAACGACGAGTCATACTTGCCACATATGAACGGACAATTCGTTTTTAAAAATGCGGTGGTGCGTTTTTCAGAGGTGATTAAAGAAGGTCTAGCGCACAATGGTTTAACCAGTTCAGATATTGATATGCTGGTTCCACACCAAGCAAATCTTAGGATAGCTCAATTTATTCAATCCAAATTCGGATTGTCTGACGATCAGGTTTACAATAACATTATGCACTACGGTAATACTACGGCTGCGTCTATCCCAATTGCCTTAACTGAGGCTTGGGAAAAAGGCAAGGTAAACGCGGGGGATCTCGTGGTTCTCGCAGCCTTTGGTAGCGGATTTACCTGGGGTAGTGTAATTATGAAGTTTTAGATCGAAATAAGTAAAGTAGACTGAAGGTTATTATCCCGTTGAGTGGTAATAACTCGTATCCTAGTTTATAATTTCCTAAAAAGTCACTTGGCAAATTAGCAATCAAGGTAATCAGAATCACCGATGCAATAGTGATCGGGAAAACCCGATTGCCCTTGATTTGATGCGAGGTGAAAAGTCCGAACGCAAATAATCCTAGTAAAGGGCCGTAGGTATATCCAGCCACTGTAAGAAGACTATCAATTACATTTTGGTCTACCCAGTAACTAAAAGCGATGATTACCAAGATCAGAATAATCGCTACCCCTAGGTGAATCCACTTTCGTTTTTGGATCGTTGCTCTAGAGTTGTCATTTGCCAAGTCTAGAAAGTCAAAGCATATGGATGTAGTTAGTGAGGTAAGCGCACTGTCAGCACTGCTGTATGCCGCAGCTATTAGTCCCAAGAAGAAGGATATAGAAACTAGAATTCCTAAATTCCCTTTAAGTGCAATTTCTGGAAACAATAAATCGGTTCTAGTAACCCCATTTTGAGTAGGTATACCAATTCCCATTACCTCTGCGTAGGAATAGAGTAGTGCCCCTAAGAATATAAATAGGGTGGTCACTACCACTAGTACTGTACTGAAAACAAGCATGTTTTTCTGAGCTTCTTTCAAATTTCTACAACTTAGATTTTTTTGCATCATATCTTGATCGAGCCCGGTCATGCTGATTGTGATAAACATTCCGCCGATTAGGGATTTAAGAAAGAAATCACTTCTGCCGAAGTCTTCGGTGACCCAAACTTGACTCATACTTTCAAAGGAAGCAGAAGATAAATACTGAGAAACGCTGAAATTCAACTCGTCTAAAATGAGATAGATGCTCAGGCCAACACTAAGAAGCATTAAGAAGGTCTGTAAACTATCTGTGATTACAATCGTTCGAATTCCACCTCTGAATGTGTAGGCATAAATTAAAGCTACAGAAAGAATAACGGTAGCCTCTAGTGGTACTCCAAGTGGTTCAAATAGATAGGTGTGCAACACAAGTGCTACCAAATAAAGCCTGAAAGAAGCTCCGATCACCCTTGAAATTAAGAAATAGAAGGCTCCGACTTTTTGGGTACTTGGGTTGAATCGTTCACTCAAATAGCTGTAAATGGATGGGAGGCGAAGTTTGTAATAAATCGGTAATAGGATGTAGGCGACGACAAGGTATCCGAAAAAATAACCGATTACTACTTGAAGGTAGGTGAAGCTCGTTTGACCCACCCAGCCCGGAACCGAAATAAAGGTCACTCCAGATAAAGAAGCGCCTACCATACCAAAAGCAACGAGATACCAAGGTGAGTTCGAATTGGCTTTAAAAAAGGCCTCGTTAGAGTCGCTTTTACCCGTAAGGTATGAGATCACAAACAGTAAACCGAAATAACCAATAAGAAGAATAAAAATTTGAGTGGGATTCATGAGTCGCTTCTAGTATTTTTGAAAAATGGAATATGGCTCAAAGTTATTAGAAAATGCGGTGAATGAAATTTCATTGCTCCCTGGGATTGGAAAACGTTCTGCACTCCGTTTAGCATTACATTTATTAAATAGACCTCAAACACAGACTGAAGACCTTTCTAAAGCCTTGCTCTCCTTACGAGAAAATTCTAAAAATTGTAAACATTGCCATACCCTATCGGATACCGAAATTTGTCAAATATGCGAGGATCCTAGAAGAGATATAGGAATCTTGTGCGTAGTTGAAGACATTAGAGACGTGCTTGCAATTGAGGGTACTTCTGAATTCAGAGGGAGATATCACGTTCTTGGAGGTAAGATTTCTCCGATGGATGGGATTGGACCTTCAGACCTTACTATTGATTCTCTGGTTTCACGAGTGAAGACAGAGGGGATTGCTGAACTTATTTTTGCACTGAGTTCTACTATGGAAGGAGATACGACTAACTTTTACATTTACAAGCAATTAGCTGGTCTTAGTCTGAAGTTTTCTACCATCGCTAGAGGTATAGCAGTTGGTGATGAACTTCAATATGCAGACGAAATAACCCTTGGCCGAAGCATTTCTAATCGTATTCCACTCGACTACGATAAAGGATAATTGCTAACTTTGTAGCCATGGCGAAAATTGAGATTCGACTTCCTGAAATGGGCGAAAGCGTAGCTGAAGCTACGATAACCAATTGGATCAAATCGGTCGGTGACCGTGTAGAAGAAGATGAGGTTATTGTTGAGGTAGCTACCGATAAAGTTGATTCTGAAGTAGTTAGTGAATTTGCCGGTATTTTAATTGAGCAGCGATTCGCTATTGACGAGGTGGCTGAAGTGGGAGCTGTGATTGCTATCATAGAGACTGAAGGAGGGCCAGATTCATCTGTTGAAACTGAATCTACTCCCGTTCAAAATCCATCAGAGACTGAATCCATAAAAGTATCAGAAGAGCCTGTTAGAGAAGAGCCAACTCCTGCAGTTATCGAAGCCGTTGAATCTCCTGTAGCTAACCATTTTTCAAAACCCATTACTACCTCGGGCTTATTATCCCCACTAGTTAGAAATATGGCGAAGGAAGAGGGGGTTACTGATGAAGAGTTAAGTCATATTCAAGGTACGGGACTCGACGGTAGAGTTACAAAATATGACATGATGGCCTATCTCGAAAAACGCGGTGGTTCGCTATCTGTTTCAGCTGTTCCTTCTGAGATAACTACACCCGTAAAAGAATCCAAACCAATTGCGCCTAGCGCACCTGTAAAACCAGCATCAATTCCTACTGCTGTTCCTGCCTCTGGAGATGAGATCATAGAACTGAACCGAATGGCAAAGCTCACTGCAGATCATATGATTGGTAGTTTGCAGACCTCTGCCCATGTTCAAAGTTTTATCGAAGTGGATATGACTAAGGTCGTTGAATGGAGAGCAGCAATAAAAGATCAATTTGAGCGAACTCATGGTGAAAAGCTAACTTTTACTCCTATCTTCTTTGAAGTAGTAGCCAAGGCTTTGAAAGCTTTCCCGATGTTGAATATTCAGTTTGACGGAGAGAAAATTATTAAGAAAGCTTCAGTAAATCTGGGAATGGCAACTGCCCTAGAAGACGGTAACCTGATTGTTCCAGTCATCAAAGACGCAGATACTTTGAATTTAGTTGGCTTAGCTAAGAAGGTTAATGATCTAGCGGCTAGAGCTCGAAAGAGTGCCCTTAAGCCTGACGAAGTGATGCAAGGCACGTATACGATTACGAACATCGGCACTTTTGGTAGTGTTATGGGAACTCCGATTATTCCTCAACCGCAGGTAGCTATATTAGCTATCGGTGCAATTAGAAAAGTCCCTGCTGTGGTTGATACTGATCAAGGTGAATTCATTGCAATACGCCATAAGATGTTCTTGTCTCACTCCTATGATCACCGCGTGGTGAATGGAGCACTAGGAGGGCTATTCATCAAGCATGTAGCTGATGTCCTCGAAAATTGGTCGATGGATCGAAAAGTATAACATCAAAAGTTAGTTTCATGGCCTTAGAACTCTCTAAACCGATCTGCTTCTTCGATCTCGAGACGACAGGTATTAACATTGTTAAAGACCGAATTGTAGAAATTTCAATACTGAAATTGTTTCCTAATGGTAATAGAAAGCAGCAAAGTTGGTTGGTGAATCCTGAGATGCCGATTCCTGCTGACGCTACTGCTGTTCATGGAATATCTGATGATAAAGTGGCTAATGAACCTACTTTTAAGCAGTTGGCGCACGAAATATATGATTGGTTTAAGGATGCGGATTTAGCAGGGTTCAATTCAGACCGATTTGATATACCCATGCTCATCGAAGAACTATTGCGAGTCGGTGTAGATGTTGATCTAAAGAAAATGGTCTCTGTAGATGTGCAGACTATTTTTCACAAAATGGAAAAACGTACCCTTACCGCAGCTTACAAATTCTACTGCAATAAAGATCTTGAGGATGCACATAGTGCTGAAGCAGACACCCTAGCAACCTATGAAGTTCTCGAAGCGCAATTAAACAGATATGATGATCTCCCTAAAGATGTAAAGTCACTATCTGAATTTACCTCGAGACAAGATCGAGTAGATTTTGCGGGTATGCTTACGAAAGATGAGAATGGAGTCCCTGTTTTCAACTTTGGCAAACACAAAGGAGTCCCTGTATTAGAAGTTCTAGAAAAAGAACCGGGTTATTTCGGATGGATTTTAGGTGCTGACTTTCCGCTCTATACCAAAAAGGTGCTCACTCAAATCAAATTAGGAACCTATTTTAAATCCTAGCTATGAAACTTATTTGTATCGGTAGAAATTACACGGCTCACATTGAGGAATTAGAAAATGAGAGGCCAAAAGACCCTGTAGTATTCATTAAAGCAGATTCTGCGGTATTGCCGAAGGAGCAGGACTTTTACCTACCGCCATTCAGCAATAATGTTCACCATGAGGTAGAACTTCTTGTTAAGATTACTAAGGTTGGGAAGCATATCGCTAAAGAATTTGCTCACAAATACTACGATGAAGTGAGTCTTGGGATTGATTTTACTGCTCGAGATATACAAGATGAATTGAAGTCTAAAGGGCTGCCATGGGAGAAGGCTAAGTCTTTTGACGGATCAGCAGTTATTGGTAAATGGGTTTCAAAATCAAACTATAAAGACCTCAATCAGTTAAGTTTTAGTTTGAAGAAGAATAACGAAGTAGTTCAATCGGCTAGTTCAGAACTAATGCTTTGGAAGATCGACGAATTAATCTCCTATGTTTCTCAGTTTTTCACCCTTAAAAAAGGAGATATTATATTTTCTGGCACCCCATCTGGTGTTGGTAAAGTAGAAGCATTAGACGTATTAGAGGGTTTTATTGAAAATGAATCGTTCTTCAAGATAGGAGTTAAATAATGAAAGCTCTGACTGCAGAAATAATTAGTATTGGAGACGAGCTTCTCATTGGGCAAGTCGTTAATACCAATGCTTCGTTTCTCGCTAAATCACTTACTGAATTAGGCATAACGGTTAAGTACATTAGTACTTGTTGTGATACCGTTAAAGAT
>Ga0222715_10001271_pt1 | contig 24274 bp, 26 predicted proteins | sample C33_9DmetaG_FD_165056 | JGI IMG/M metagenome (GOLD analysis project Ga0222715, IMG submission 165056) | Estuarine water microbial communities from San Francisco Bay, California, United States - C33_9D | ecosystem: Environmental > Aquatic > Marine > Unclassified | place: USA: California...
GGTAGACGATCACAGCGCAAAACACGTGATTGATCGCTTGCTTTATCTTGATAGTCAAAGTCATGACGAAATTCAGTTGATCATTAATAGCCCTGGGGGTTATGTGACTTCTGGTTTTGCTATTTACGATACCTTAAAATCGATTAAAAGCCCTGTTTCTACCATCTGTTCAGGTTTAGCAGCTTCAATGGGTTCAATTCTATTGTCTGCTGGAGAAAAGGGTCGTCGCTTCATACAGCCTCACGCTCGAGTGATGATTCATCAACCTAGTGGTGGTGCTCAGGGTCAAGCTTCTTCCATAGAGATACAAGCTCGAGAGATTATTAAAACTAAAGAGATCGGAGCTAGAATTCTTGCTGAGAATTGCGATCAGCCAATCGAAAAGGTAATGAAAGATTTTGACCGTGACTATTGGATGGATGCAGAAGAATCTACTCAGTATGGTATCGTAGACGGTGTCATTGATGCCATCTAATAGGCATCAGGATTTCGAATAATCGCTTCTGCTCTCCTAATCTGCGCTTCTAACTCGTCTGGGTTCTTCTTGTCAAGTAAGCGATACATCATACCTATTCTAGGATTGTCCTTTAGGATCTCTCGTTTCTTACTAAGGAAATTCCAGTACAATGAATTAAACGGACAAGATTGTTCTCCAGTTTTATCTTGTACCCGGTAACTACAGCTTTTGCAGTAATTACTCATCTTGTTGATGTAAGCCCCACTACTGATATAGGGTTTGGTCGCGATGATTCCTCCGTCGGCGAACTGAGACATTCCACGAGTATTCGTGATCTCTACCCAGTGTATCGCGTCGATATAAACTCCTAAATACCAATCATCAAGCTCATCAGGATTTATTTCAGTAAGTAGTGCGTAATTACCGGTAACCATTAGGCGTTGTATGTGATGGGCATAGCTATGTTCTAGCGTTTGTTTAATAGACTCAGAAAGACACTTCATTTTGGTTTTTCCTGTCCAATAAAAATTTGGGAGATTTTGCCTGTGATTGAAGTAATTGAGGGTTTGATAATTGGGCATTTCTTTCCAGTAAATCCCGCGCATATATTCCCGCCACCCTAAAATTTGACGAACGAATCCTTCAATTTGTGAAAGCGAAATAGTATCGTCTTTGTAATAAGTGGCGATGGCAGTGTCAATAACTTCTCTCGGATGTATCAGTTTAGAATTAAGCGCAAAGGATAGCCTTGAGTGAAAGAGATACGGTTTTCCTTCGGCCATGGCATCTTGATAAGTCCCAAATCGAGATAATAAATGATCGCAGAAGTACTGTAGTATTTGTAATCCCTCTTTTCGGCTGGTTGGCCAAGGGAACTCCTCAGCATTAATGATACCCAGTGTTTCAATCTTACTATCAAGAATATCTTGGTAAACCTCGGTTACATCGGTTTTAAAATCTAACTCTTTTGGAATTTGGAGATTCGTATCAATGCCCTTACGATTTTCACTGTCGTAGTTCCATTTACCTCCTTCAGGCTTCCCGTCAGGAAGTATTAGTATATGATGTTTTTTACGCATCATACGATAAAACGACTCCATAAGGAGTTGTTTCTTGCCTTTGAAATGTTTTGATAGTTCTTCTCTAGAAGTTAGAAAGTGTTCGGTGTCAAATACTTCGCTTTGGATTCCTTTCGATTTAAGCAAACTGCAAATTTCTTTGATCTCCTTATCTAAACGGTAGTTGTCGGGCAGTTGGTATTCAAACCTCTCAATAGGATAGGTTTGGCAGTATTCTAATATCCGAGTTCTAAGACTTCGATCTCCAGCTTGATTTATCTTTTGATAGTCCACACGAGCGCCAATCTTTTTTAAGGCATCCGCGAAATTCCTCATGCTTTGAAAGAAAGCGACCACCTTCTGAATATGGTGGGTGATATTATTGCTTTCTTGATACATCTCTGCCATCAAGTAAAGTGTCTGTGCATCTACCTCTTTATACCAGCTGTGTCTGGCATTCAATTGATCGCCTAGGATCAGTCGAAGTTTTTTTACTGCAGCCATAATCGTCTATAGTCGTTGTTGGGATCGTACATCTCTGCTTGTCTTTGGGTATTAAATTTGCGATCTCTAGGGTCATTACCTACTCCACTTACATAACACCAATTACCCCAATTGCATGAGGTATCGTAATCGATAAGCTGAGCTTCGAAATACTTTGCTCCCCAAATCCAATTTTGCTTCAAGTTCTTTGCCCAATAACTGGCTACATTTTGTCTCGCTCGGTTACTGATCCAACCCGTAGATTTTAATTCAATCATAGCTGCATTTACGAAATCATCTTTGGTTTTACCATTGATCCACTTTTCAAAAAATGAGGCGTTCTCGCCCCACTCATAGGAGCGATTAAGAATTCCCTCAATCTTAAAGATGCGATCCTTATGTTTGAAACTAATTAGCTTAAAATATTCTCTCCATAGTAGTTCGAAAAAGAGCCAATAGGTATCCTGATTGGCAACAACCGACGCTTCAAATTCTTTTATCTCTGTATAAATAGATCGGGGAGAAAGGCATCCAAAAGCTAAATACGCAGAGAGCTTAGAGCTAAAGTCTAGGCCAATTAATCCGTTTCTTGTCTGTTTGTACTCAGCGAGTGCCTCAGTCTGCCAGAAATAATGATCTAACCGACCCCAAGCGGCGTCTTCTCCACCTTTGAAGGGATGCGCAGATCGATCATCAATAGTGTTATTTGAATAGCCTAGTTCAGTTAAGGAAGGAATCTTACTGGATTCAATCGACAACCTGTTCGATAAAGGATTTTCTGGTGCTTCTAATGGTGTTTCAGGGGTATTGTATCGTTCTACCTTTTTTCTAAACACAGTAAAGACCTCAGGTAACTCCATTACATTGAACGGTAGTTTCTGTAAAGGGTACATTAGGTCTGAGTGGTCCTTGATCCACGTTACGTCGATCTTTGCCTTTTTGATAGCCTTATCAATAAATCGTCGCTCGTTAGAGGTAGCGAAATCAATACTGTATAAGGATTCGATCGAATAGCAGTCTATAAGGGTGGCAAGATGATCAGATCCTAACTGATCGATAATCAGAGGAATATTTAAACGTTCTAGGTCAACCTTGAGATTATGGAGTGATTCAAGTTCAAATTTTCTTGCAACGAAGGATTTATTAGGAAATGTCTTTGAGCCTATTTCGATCGGCTGATGATCTAAAAAATAGTAAGCAAATAGGCCTTTATTTTTCATGGCCTTAATGAGCAAATCATTATCCTTAACCCTTAATAATTGATTGACTATAAGTATACTATTCATAGAACTATTTCTTTTGCGATGCACATTTTTTACTACAGTATTTTACATGTTCCCAATTCTTCTCCCATTTTTTACGCCAGGTAAAGGGTCTTTCACAGACCACGCAAATTTTCTGAGGAAGATTTACTTTCTTGTGCGCCACTTATTCAAGAATAGATTTGGGCTCTGTGTCAGGTTTAGCGTAGTTGTATCGATCGATAAGAGATACTTTGTAATAAGCATCAAGACCCCCAATCGCAGCAGATGTGGCTTTCTCGTGATCTAGCCAGTGCGACTTATTCATACTATCACTGTTTACCCAGAAACGTTCAATAGTTGCAGTAAGTAGTATGCAATCATTCTCAAGAAGATGCTCTCTGCTGTAAGAACAAAGTATTTGAATATTACTCTCCTTTACAAACGGTACAACGCATCCTTCTCGATGAAGAGATTCAATATTGCAAAATTCAAACTCAGATTGCTGGTATTCGAATTTTGCTGAGGTATAATGAGCATTAGCAGTCATCGTTTCAGTAATCTGATTGATGCTGAAATATTTAGTTTCTTTGATGTTGTTGTAGGTATGGCGCTCAACAGTTAGCGGGCGAAATACCATACCCAAAAGAGGAGGGTTACTTCCTAAATGGATTACCGAATTAAAAACGGCGAGATTTTCTTTAGAACCATCAGAGGTTCCAATAAGATTGGCAGATCGTAATCCGCAAAGGTTATTAATTAGATGCGCTCGTTCTCGTTTAGGAATCGATTCTATTTGGGTCGAATCAAACTCAATCATTTTGTTTAACATTATTGCAATTGACGTTAAACAAAAATAACTAAAAAAGACGGTCGTATGACCGCCTTAGTTATATTCTAAATCTGCTTAGAACAGAAGTATTAGTTGTTAGCTCAATTTATCGAAAAGAGATTGCATTTTTTCAGTCTCTTCTTCAGCTAAAACAGGATCAACTAAAATTCTTCCACTGTGTTCGTCAGTGGTAATACGCTTGCGTGAAGCGATTTCTACTTGAACCTGAGGAGGAAGTGTAAAGAAAGAACCTCCAGAAGCACCTCTGTGAATAGGAACTACAGCAAGACCATTTTTCACTGAGCTTCTAATACGCTTGTATGCAGTAAATAGTCGCTCTTCGATGTCTGTACCGTATTTTTCTGAAAGTTTGATTAACTCTTTTTCTTCTTTATCGGTCTCGGCAAGAATAATTTGAAGTTCACCTTTCTTGTGCTCAAGGTGTTCTTTTCTTCCATTTAGCTTTTCAGTAGTTTGCTCAATGCTTTCATTCTTGTGCTCAATTTTTACTTTGAATTCACGAATGTGTTTTTCAGCAAGTTGAATTTCTAACTCTTGAAATTCAATTTCTTTCGTTAACGAATTGAACTCTCTGCTGTTTCGAACGTTTTTCTGTTGTTCAGCGTATTTCTTCATAAGAGCTTTAGCTTCTTCGATCGCATTTTTCTTTGTTGCGATTTCGGAATTTAATGTGCTAATGTCTTCTTGAAGTTTTGCAAGTCGAGTGCTTAAACCGGCAACTTCATCTTCAAGGTCTTCAACTTCCATCGGAAGTTCACCTCTTAGATTTTTAATTTCATCAATTCTTGAGTCGATAAGTTGCAAATCGTAAAGAGCTCTTAGCTTATCTTCTACGCTCATTTCTTTATTCTTCGCCATACGGATAGTACCCTACAGGGTTAGTATTTATTTCAGATAAATTGACGGCAAAATTACTAAATTTTTCTTGAAGGTATTTAGCAATTGCGTTTTTTGTAAATCGCTCAGATTCAAAGTGTCCAACATCGGTGAGTAGGAGCTCTCCTTGGGGTTTGAAAAAATCGTGATATTTCAAATCTCCTGTAATGTATGCATCTGCATTTTGGCGAAGTGCCTCTTCGATGGCAAATGCTCCACTTCCGCCTAAAACAGCCACTTTGTGAATAGTGTTGTTCTTGAAAATACTATGTCTAATAACTGGTGTTTTAAAGGTTTTTTTGACTTTTTTCAAAAATGTTCCAGAATCTATGGCTTCTCTTAAAAATCCGATTCGTCCCATTCCACTCTTTTCGCTATCAGGCAAGAGAAAGGAGACTTCGGTTAGCCCTAACTTATTTGCCATTAAATCACTAACACCTCCGATTACTTTATCTAGAGCTGTGTGCATCGCATAGATGCTAATATTGTAGGTGATTGCTTTTTGGATTGCCCTGGACACAAAGTCTATTTGATCAATACGTTTTAACCCATTAAATAGGATTGGGTGGTAACAAACTACCATTTCACATTTCTTTTGATGAGCTTCCTCGATGACTTCTTCTAGTGCGTCATGACATACAAGTACTCCAGTAATATTTTGGGCGGTTGATTGATATAACCAACCAACATTATCGAAATCTTCAGCACCGTCTAAAGGAGCCCACATTTCGAGTGCATTTGAAATATCGGTACGTAGCATAGAAAAGAAATGAGCCACTAATTTATTATAAATTCGCATATGCATATTTTGAAACTCGCCCTAGCTCCATTTTCATGGCTCTATTCGATAGTAGTCTATCTACGAAATAAGGCTTTCGATTTGGGATGGTTTAGTACAAAGAGGTTTCCTGTTTCAACCTTAGTTGTTGGTAATCTGAGTTTTGGAGGAACCGGTAAAACGCCAATGATTCTTTGGTTGGTGAAGGAGGTTTTTAACTCTAAAAATGTTGTAGTTCTAAGTCGTGGATATGGAAGAAAATCAGTGGGTTTTAAGTGGGTGAAGAATGAGTCTATACCCGAAGAAGTAGGCGATGAGCCCTTGCAAATTTTTAACTCTTCTGACCAGATTCCTGTAGCCGTTTGCGAGGATAGAAGACTCGGAATTGAACGAATTGTAATTGATCTCTCTCCTGAAATAATTTTGCTTGATGATGCTTTTCAACACCGCAAAGTCAGTGCGAAGGCAAACATATTACTTACTACTTATTTGAATCCGTTTTTTAACGATTGTTATTTTCCTAAAGGTAAGCTAAGAGATCATAAGACTCAAGCAAACCGCGCTGATATCATAGTGGTTACCAAATGTCCTGTAGACCTTACCAAAGAAGAAGCCAAAGTGATTAAAAATCGTATAGGTAAGTGGTCTTCAGCCTCAGTCTTTTTTGCCACTTTACAGTACCCCACATTAAACGTTAAAGCCCTCAATTCACTTAAGTCTACAAGAAATCTATTGATTACCGGAATAGCAGATGCTACCCCTTTGGTGTCTTATCTGTTAGACCTGGATATTTCTTTTGATCATTTGCGATTTAAGGATCATCATGCCTACCAAGCATCTGATTTTTCGAATTTGAATAGTTATGATAGAATTCTTACGACGGCTAAGGATAAGGTAAAGCTAGAGACTGTAATTCCTAATCAATTCATTGAAGTGATCGAGGTGGAACATTCGATTTGTTTTGATCAAAAGGAAGAGCTTGTCTATCTAGTTCTGCGGAAGGCGTTTGATCAGATCGAGTAGTCGGCTGCTGTATCCCGATTCATTATCGTACCAGCCGATAACTTTTACCATTTTACCGATGACAGAGGTCATTTCTGAGTCGAAAACACAAGAATGTCTATTTCTAAGAATGTCTATAGAAACGATAGGATCGGTAGTGTAGGATAAAATACCCTTCCATCTAGATTCTTTACTTGCGTTTAAAAAGTACTGATTGATTCTTTCGACACTAACCGATTCTTTCACATTAAAGGTGATATCTGTTAAGGAGCCGTTCGATACAGGTACGCGTATACCGCAACCTCCCATAGCGTCAGATAGATTAGGAAATATTCTAGTTAGCGCCTTTGCTGCACCAGTAGTAGTTGGAATAATCGAAGCAGGAGCAGAGCGGGCTCTTCTTAAATCTTTGTGATACTTATCGTGTAACGACTGATCTGAGGTAAAAGAGTGAACAGTGGTTACATAAGCTTGGTCAATGCCGCATAAATCCTCAATGAGTTGAATCATTGGTGCTGCATTATTCGTGGTACAGGACGCCCCTGAAAGTATTTTATTCGATAGGTCTACGGTTTGATCATTTACTCCTAATACCACCATTGGTATGGTATTGTCTTCAGGAACGGCTGCTAGGATTACCCTTTTTGCCCCTGCGTTTAGATGTTTTTCAAGGTTGATACGATCCTTAAACTGCCCGGTAGATTCTATGACTACATCAATGTTGTGAGCACCCCAATCAATGTCTTCGATATTTCTCTCACTGAAGAAAGCAATAGGCCTATTATTTACTACTAGCTTTTGATCTTCAATCTGAATATTCTTTTCAAGAATCCCGAAAATACTATCGTATTTTAATAGGTGAGCTGCTGAATCTATACTGCCTAACTCGTTTATAGCGACTACTTCTATGTCTTCACAATCTAAGGAAAGTCTTAGGAATCGTCGACCAATTCGGCCTAAGCCATTGATGGCTATTCTGGTCATCAGTTAACGTGCTTATGCGCTTTGTACGAAGAACGAACTAGTGGGCCACTCTCTACATGTCTAAACCCTAATTCAAGACCATACTCTTCGTATTTTTTGAATTGTTCTGGGCTAATGAAGTCTTTAACAGGTAAGTGTTTTTTAGAAGGTTGTAAATATTGGCCTATGGTAACCACATCCACTTGATTAGCTCTCAAGTCACGAAGGGTTTCGTAGACTTCTTCTTCAGTTTCCCCTAAGCCTAACATGATTCCTGATTTAGTTCTTCTTGCTCCTGCGTTTTTGAGGTAATTCAATACTTCCATACTTCTTTCGTATTTGGCTTGAATTCGTACCTCACGGGTTAGGCGTTTCACGGTTTCAATATTGTGTGAAATCACCTCTGGACCAGCTGCGATAATTCGATCAAGATGTTCGGTGATTCCTTGAAAATCAGGAATAAGTGTCTCTAGGGTGGTAAATGGACTCATTCTTCTTACTGCCCCTATGGTCTCGGCCCACAGAATAGACCCCATATCTTTTAAATCATCTCGATCAACCGAGGTGAGCACTGCATGCTTTATTTTCATGATTTTAATAGATCGTGCAACCTTTTCGGGTTCAGCCCAATCTACTGATTCAGGACGTCCAGTTTTCACCCCACAAAATCCACAGCTTCTTGTGCAGATATTACCTAAAATCATAAAGGTGGCAGTACCCTCTCCCCAACATTCACCCATATTTGGGCAACTACCTGAGGTGCATATGGTATGTAGGTTGTAAGTGTCTACTAAGCCTCTAAGTTGCTTGTATTTCTCTCCTGTAGGAAGAGTTACTCGCAACCATTTTGGTTTTCCTTTCTTGGTAGTTTTTTCAGGGGCAACTTCCATTATTTTCTTTTTGACAAAATTAGGAGTTATTCTTCAAATTATCGGCAAGAGACCTCCTTGCTCTTAGTAATAATACCTTAATGTTTCCTTCAGATTGATCTAGTCGATTGGCAATTTCAGCAATAGGTAGTTCGTCAAAGTATCGCAGCTGAAGAACAATTTGATGTTTAGGGTTGAGTTTCTCAATTCCAGCTTTGAGCTGACGATCCTGAATTTCATCCGCTTCTCTTTCTTCAAGGGTAGTCGAGTCATCAATAACTTCAGAATTCTCTTCTATAAATGCATCGAAAATTTCACCCTTCTTTCTAGATCGCAGAAGGTCAATGTGTAAGTTTTTTGAGATGGTGATGAGCCAAGTATTGAATTGAAAATTTGAATCGTAACGATCCAATTTGTCAAAAGCCTTTGCAAAGGTTTGGATACATAAATCTTCAGCATCAAAGGGGTCTACCTTTCGGCTAAGATGAAAATGATAAACCTGATCCCAATACTCATTAAGAAGTTGATTGAAAGCAAGTTGATTCCCTTGTTTAGCTTCTAGAATCAGTTGTTGTATTTGATCCTTACCCAAATTAGATTAATTAAGGGCTTCTTTTTTACATTGCTCAGAAGGAGCTTTCCCGCAATAACTGCAGTTTTCACCATCCTTGTTAAGGAATGGGCTCTGACTCGCACAAGTTCCCGCGAACTCACCATCTTTTTTAGCCCATAATTTAATCGCGATACCAGCTACTGCTAGGAGTAAAATGCCGGCGGTTAATAGAACTAATTTCATAGCGCAAATTTACGAACAAACTAGAGAATAGTTACTTCGGGTTCCAGTCTAATTCTAAATTGATCAAATACTTTTTTCTGGATCTGAACTGAGAGGTTGGCGATTTCTTTACCCGAGGCACCCCCTTTGTTGACCAGAACCAGTGCTTGTTTGTCATGAACTCCCGCATCTCCATTGAAGTAGCCTTTGAATCCGGCTTTTTCGATTAGCCATCCTGCTGCTAGCTTGACTCCATCGGATGTAGGGTATAGAGGTAAGTCGTTGAATTCCCTTTTGAGTTGAAGAGCAAGTTCTTCCTCGATAACTGGATTTTTGAAAAAGCTACCTGCGTTTCCTTGCTGATTGGGGTCGGGAAGTTTCGATTTTCTGATTTCAATGACTAATTCCGCAATCTTTTTGGGTGTGGGTTGAATTTCTGGATGCTCCTCAAAATAGTTTTTAAGTGGAGCATAGGTGATATTTAATTCTACAGCTTTCGATGGGAGTACATAGGATACCTCCCAGATAATAAACCGACCTTTACCTTCGTTCTTGAAAAAGCTGTTTCTATAACCAAACTGGCATTCCTCTCTAGAAAATTGAACCCAAGTTAGATTCGAACAGTCTAGGGCAAGGCAGGATTCAAAAAATTGATTTTGTTCTACTCCATATGCCCCAATATTTTGAATTGGAGCGGCTCCTACACTGCTTGGGATCAATGAAAGATTTTCTAAACCACACAAATTCAGTGCAAGTGTATACTGAACAAGATCATCCCAAGATTCACCAGCGGCCGCAGTTACTTTTACGAGGTCGTTCTCCCAATTATCGGTGGTGATCCCTTTATTCGCGATTACGATGACCGGTTGCTGGAGATCCTTAGTAAATAGGATATTACTACCCTTTCCAAGAATCAAAGCGTTTGGGTGAAGCCGAAGAGCTTCTATCAAGGCCCTTTTACTTTCAACAGTGAATAGGTGAGGAGTTTTTGCAGATACTCCAAAAGTATTGTACGGTTTTAGGTCAATCACTTTTTATTTAAGCGTAGGTTTTTTTATAGGTGGTTAAGGCAATTTCTAATAATCGAATAGCTCTTTTGAGTGATTCTATTTCTAATACATAGGCGATACGTACTTGATTAACTCCTTGTCCTTTTGTTGCATAAAAACCAGCCGCGGGAGCGAGCATTACTGTTTCACCTTCAAATTCAAAATGCTCTAAAAGCCATTGTGAGAAATGTTCTGCATCTGACACCGGCAACTCTGCGATTAAATAGAATGCTCCTTGAGGATCAGACACTCGAACCCCGTCGATTGCTGATAACCCTTCTTTCAGTACAAGTCTTCTTTTGTTGTATTCAGTATTTACCTCTTTTAAATAAGATGGAGGAGTTTCTAACGCTGCTTCACTCGCGATTTGGGCTAGTGTCGGAGGAGAAAGTCGAGCTTGCGCAAATTTCATAATGCAAGATCGAACTTCTTTGTTTTTTGTAACCACGTAGCCAATTCGCGCTCCACACATACTGTAGCGTTTAGAAACAGAATCTACAACAACAACATGCTCTTGCATGCCTTTGAGAAGAAGCGCCGAATAAAATTGATTCTCACCGTAAACAAATTCTCTATAAACTTCGTCGACAATCAAAAATAGGTCGTGTCTTTTGCACAGGTTAGCTAGAAATTCAAGTTCCTCTAGTGTATAGACGTAACCGGTTGGATTTGAAGGATTACAAATTAAAATTGCCTTCGTACGAGTACTAATTTGAGATTCGAATGCCTCACGATTGGGTAGGGCAAAGTTATTGTCTATGGACGCAGTCACTGATTTTACGACTAAATTATTTGCAGCTGCAAAGCCATTGTAATTCGCATAAAATGGTTCAGGAATAATAATTTCATCTTCAGCGTCTAACAGACTTGCCATAACAAAGGATAGCGCTTCAGAACCACCAGTAGTAATAATTAAATCGTCTGCTGTAACGTTTGCACCAAAACTATTATAGTATGCTGCAACCTTCGATCTGTGTTCATCACTCCCTTCAGTTCGACTATATGCAAGTGTGTCTAGACTTAAATTCTTTATGGCATTTATAGCACTATCTGGAGTCTTTATATCGGGTTGTCCGATATTGAGGTGAAGTACGTGAATACCTCTATTCTTCGCTGATTGGGCGTAAGGAACGAGTTTGCGAATAGGGGATTGTGGCATAGCACTTCCCTTAGCAGATATATTAGGCATACTATTTTGGTAGTAAAGGTACCAAATTAGTCGATGATATTCCCACTGATTTTGATACTGTACACACTAGGACTTCCAGTTGTTATCAAGGTAAGTACCTTTCTGAATTGTCCTATTAAAAGATCATTGGAAACACGAATCCCAATACTATCTCTTGTGTTAGGTTGTATGAAGTTAGGCTTATAAATAACGTCTTATCCGTAAGATACATGGGTTTCTAAAAGTTTAATCGTCTGCTTCGAGCGATTATTGAAATGAAGATAATGTACTTGAGGATTACTTTTAGAAACAGATCCGATGTCAATTAGGTCTGATTCAAAAGTAAGGCTAACCTCTTGTGCGTACATCTTGATTGTGAAAATGAACGAAGCTAAAAAGATTACAAATATGACTTGATGCCGTTGCATGATACAATTTTACAGTAATGTGTCTTAGAGGCAAATAACTTTTATAAATGATATGATCTTTCCTATTTTTGTCGGTATTTGAAGAATCACCTTATCCTTATCTTTTCCCTATGGAAATAGCTGCCCAATATAGCCCAGAGAACATCGAGCAAAAATGGCACGAACATTGGATCGCTAATCAGCTTTTTGAATCTAAAGTTGATAAACGTGAGCCTTATACAATCGTTATACCTCCACCGAATGTTACTGGTGTACTCCATATGGGGCATATGCTAAACAATACCATTCAAGATGTTCTGATTCGCCGGGCTCGACTGCAAGGAAAAAATGCTTGTTGGGTACCGGGTACAGATCACGCCTCTATTGCAACAGAAGCAAAAGTGGTTGCGCGATTAAAGGAGCAGGGTATTGAGAAATCTTCACTTTCTAGAGATGAGTTTTTGAAGCACGCCTGGGATTGGACTGATGAATATGGAGGAGTAATCCTCAAACAGTTACGACGTTTAGGTGCTTCATGTGATTGGTCTAGAACTAAATTCACTATGGATAAGGATCTTTATGATTCTGTGATTAAGGTCTTTGTAGATTTTTATGATAAAGGATTGATTTATAGAGGGTATCGAATGGTTAATTGGGATCCAGAAGCCCAAACCACTCTTTCTGATGAAGAAGTGATCTACAAAGAAATGCAGGGCTCACTGTATTACTTAAGTTATCGTTTTGTAGAGGGAGAAGGGGAAATAACTGTTGCTACTACCAGACCTGAAACGATATTCGGTGACGTCGCTATTTGTGTAAATCCTGAGGATGAAAGATACCGATCTTTAATTGGTAAAAAGGTTAGAGTACCGATTTGTAATCGTGAAATTCCTATTATCGCAGACGCCTATGTAGATCCTGAGTTTGGAACAGGTTGTCTTAAGATTACCCCTGCACACGATATCAATGATAAAAATATTGGGGATAAGTACGACCTAGCCATCTATGATGTATTTAATGCCGACGGAACACTTAATGCTCATGCCATGCATTATCAGGGTAGGGATCGTTTTGAAGTTCGTGATTCAATAGCTGAAGAATTAAAAGGGCTCGGATTGTTAATTAAGCAAGAGTCGCATCTGAATAACGTTGGCACTTCTGAGCGCACTGGGGCTGTTATTGAACCAAGATTATCAGATCAATGGTTCTTAAAAATGGAAGAGTTAGTGAAGCCCGCTTTAACCTCTGTTCTTGAAGATCATTCGATTCAACTTTATCCGAAAAAATTCGAAAACACCTATCGCCACTGGCTAGAGAATATTAGAGATTGGAATATTTCTCGACAGCTTTGGTGGGGTCAACAAATCCCTGCTTATTACTACGGTGATGGTCAAATGGTAGTTGCTACCTCTATAGAAGAGGCAGTTGAAAAAGCGAATCAACTAGCGAAACAGAATGGTGAGGTAACTACTTATACTGCAGAGGATTTGACTCAAGATGCAGATGTTTTAGACACTTGGTTCTCTTCTTGGCTTTGGCCGATTAGTGTGTTTAACGGTATTCTTGATCCTGAAAATGAAGAAATCAACTATTATTATCCTACCCAAGATCTAGTAACCGGTCCAGATATCCTTTTTTTCTGGGTAGCCCGAATGATTATTGTGGGTTATGAGTACAGAGATGCGCCACCTTTTACTAGCGTTTATTTAACAGGATTAGTAAGAGATAAACAAGGCCGAAAGATGAGTAAGTCTTTAGGAAATTCCCCAGACGCTCTTGGTCTGATTGATACCTATGGTGCAGATGCCGTTCGTGTCGGATTATTACTCAGCTCCGCTGCGGGTAACGATCTACTGTTCGACGAATCCCTATGTGATCAAGGTCGTAGTTTCGCCAATAAAATCTGGAACGCATTTCGTTTAATTAAGAGCTTTGAGGTAGCTGACATAGAGCAGCCTTTATATGCTAAACAGGGAATTGAATGGTTTGAAGCTTCTTTTGCTTCGGCATTAGAACAGATTGAAGATCACTATGAGAAGTATCGTATTTCTGATGTTCTGATGAGTATTTATCGTTTGATATGGGATGATTTCTGTTCTTGGTTGCTGGAAATTATTAAGCCAGCATATGGCAGCCCTATTGATCAAACGACCCTAAATCAAGTCGTTGATATTCTAGATAGGCTGCTAGTTACTTTACATCCATTTATGCCGTTTCTTACGGAGGAACTGTGGCAATCTCTAAAATTAAGAGACTCAAAGGATTCGATTTGCGTTACAAGTATGCCTAAAGCAAAAGCGTATAATCAAGAAACCCTTACGGCCTTTGAAACTTCAAAAGAGGTGGTTAGTGCTATTCGATCAATAAGAAAAGAGAAGAGTATTGCCTTTAAAGAGTCGTTAGAACTCTTAGTGACCGATGCTATTGACTTTGGATTATATGCTGAGGTAGCTGCCAAGTTGGCTAATACGAGTTTGCCTCAAAGAGTTGAAGAAGCTCCAGGGGCCTGTGCTAGTTTTAGGGTGAGTAAAACAGAATTTTTTATTCCGCTTAGCGAAGGGGTAGACCTTGAGGCAGAACGCGAAAAGATTCAAAAGGAAATTGATTATCTCAATGGATTCTTGGCTTCAGTAGACAAGAAGTTGAGCAATGAGCGATTTGTATCAAATGCTCCTGAAAAGGTGATTGAATTAGAGCGCAAAAAGGCCGCTGACGCACGAGAAAAAATTGAAGGACTAGAGAAGAGTCTAGGATTACTTCAGTAATTCAGCGATAATCGTTTCACCTCCCTTGACTTTTTGGTCGAGGGACACATTTATTTTGGCGTCGTTGGGTACGATCACGTCTATTCGTGAACCAAACTTAATGAAACCAGCGTCTTCACCAGCTTTGACGACATCTCCGACCATAGCGTAATTAACGATTCTTCGTGCAAGCGCTCCTGCAATTTGTCGATAGAGTATGGGTTCACCGCTCGGATGTTCGATCACCACCGTTGTTCTTTCATTGTGTGTACTTGATTTTGGGTGCCAAGCTACTAGGTATTTTCCGTGATGGTATTGACTATAGAGAACTTTTCCATCGAACGGATATCTAGTCACATGAACATTGAGCGGTGACATGAAAATGGAAACCAGTGTTCTTGGTTCTCCGAAATATTCATGATCGGTAAAAGGCTCAATTTTAACCACCGTACCATCAGAAGGAGCGAGTATGCCTTTCTCAGATTTGGGTGTGTTTCGCTTCGGGTTGCGAAAAAATTGCAAGATGATGATCCATAGGAATACACCTGCTATGATTGGTAAACTGCCCAAAACCTTAGATTCAATACTCATACCTAGCCAAACACATAAAACCAAAACGAGCGTGGCAAGCGCAATACTAGGGTAACCTTCTTTGTGAAACATAGATGCTTAATTAAAGGGTCAAAAGTAGATAAACAACTGGAGATAGATAAATCAAACTATCGATACGATCCAAAATACCTCCATGCCCGGGAATGACTCTTCCACTGTCTTTAACGTGAGTCAGTCGTTTCATTTTAGAAGCCACTAGGTCTCCAAAATTTGCTAGAAGGCTGGTGGTGATGCTGAGAATGAACCAGTGAGGTAGTGGAAGGTATTGATTCAAAAAATATCCGACAAGAACGGTTGCTAATGTACCTCCTATATAGCCCTCTAAGCTTTTGTTGGGTGAAATAGAACTTACCTTTGTTTTTCCAATTTTTGATCCAACCAAATAGGCCATGGAATCGTTAGTCCATACCAATAAAAGGATGCCTAAACACCACATGGCGTTGAGTTGGTAGATTAAGAATAGATTGAAGATACCTAATACGGCGTAAAGTGGTGAGAAGTATCGGTGAAAGTAATTGTTCTTACATTTTTTTAAGAGCAGGATACTCATTAGAAAAGTAGCCATCACACCGGCATAGACAAAAATGATCTTAGACTCACTGGTATAAGCAAGTAAAAGAATCACCGAAGACCCGACAAAGACCAATTGCCTCGGAAGCCGAAACATTCCCCTTATTTCTAATGCGGCACCGATACCTAGTAAGGCGCACCACATAAAAAACACCTCTTCTCTAGGCACATATATGGCGCCTAGGAACAACAAAATATATACGAATCCACTTATAGATCGAAGTAGGAGGGTGTTCATTTAGAAGTCTTCTAGGAGCAGAAGATATAGGTTTTTGGTTTTGGTTCCGTAATGCATGAAGTCATCTTTATTCTCTTGATTAACTTCATTATTCTTGAAGGAGGTGATCTTTGTAGGTAAAGGGCCTCCTAAATGACGTTGTTTGATGGATCGAAGCGCTTCTGAAATAGACGTTACCATCTGCGAAGTGCGAGCAAAAACAATTAGGTTTTCTGGTAATTCCTCACTTTTTATCCCTTTTAATTGCTTTGAGCAAACGAGTACAGATCCTTGATTTGCGATAAGGTGTTCACATTTTGTAGTGAAAATCGTTGGTTTGCTGTTCTTGTCAGTGAAATGAGCAATCGAGGCATATCGATCGATAAGTTCTGAGTCGAGACATAAGATGTCGTTCTCTTGCCAGCTATTTTCTTCGATGATATTGTCGAAAAAGCGATCTACTTCTTGTTGATTTTCGCAATATAAAAACTTTCCACCGCTAGCAGTAAACTCTCTGAGAAAAAGCTCATCAACTGGTAATGATTCTGATTCACTCTCTTTGGGAGCCGACGTATTCTCGTCGGATTCTATTTTCTTTCCAAAGATGCGATTGAATAATCCCATTATGCCTCTAAGCCTTCTTCTTTATTTTCAGGTAATACTTCAGATTCTGATTGAGATACTTCGGGTTGCGTTTCTTTTTCGAACGGACGTTTTCCGAAAATTTCCTCTAAGTCGTCCTTAAAAATAACTTCTTTTTCTAACAATCGCTCGGCAAGTTTGGTGAGTTTATCCTTATTCTCCTTGAGAATAGTAATCGCACGTTGATATTGACCTTCGATTATATTTGAAATTTCTTTATCAATAGTTTGTGCGGTCACTTCACTATAAGGTTTTGTAAATCCATATTCACTTTGACCGCTTGAATCGTAATAAGTAACGTTACCAATCTTATCGTTTAGTCCATAAACAGTAACCATTGCACGTGCCTGTTTAGTTACTTTTTCTAAATCACTTAGTGCTCCTGTAGAAATGGTGTCGAAGATAATTTTCTCCGCAGCACGACCTCCCATTGTTGCACACATTTCGTCTAGCAATTGTTCGGGTCGAACAATCTGACGTTCTTCAGGTAAATACCAAGCAGCTCCCAATGATTGACCTCTAGGTACGATGGTAACCTTGACAAGGGGAGCAGCGTATTGTAGCATCCAGCTAACCGTTGCATGGCCTGCTTCATGAAATGCAATGGCTCGTTTTTCATCAGGGGTTATGATTTTACTTCGTTTCTCTAATCCTCCTACGATTCGATCAACCGCATCTAAAAAGTCCTGCTTAGTAACTGATTTCTGTTCTTTACGTGCAGCAATTAGAGCCGCCTCATTACACACATTAGCGATATCAGCTCCTGAGAAACCTGGAGTTTGACGAGCAAGAAACTCTAGGTCTAGTGTTTCTGATGTCTTAATTGGTTTCAGATGTACTTCAAAGATTTCTTTTCGTTCATTAAGATCGGGCAGGTCCACATATATCTGTCGATCAAAGCGTCCCGCTCTCATTAGAGCCTTATCTAAAACATCTGCACGGTTCGTTGCTGCAAGAACAATAACATTGGTATTCGTGCCAAAACCATCCATTTCTGTAAGTAGTTGGTTAAGGGTATTTTCACGCTCATCATTAGAACCTGTAATGTTGTTTTTTCCTCTGGCTCGACCAATAGCATCAATCTCATCGATAAAAATAATCGCAGGGGATTTATCCTTAGCTTGTTTGAATAAGTCACGAACTCGAGAGGCTCCAACTCCCACAAACATTTCTACAAAGTCAGATCCTGAAAGGGAGAAGAAGGGTACTTTTGCTTCACCAGCAACGGCTTTAGCGAGTAATGTCTTACCTGTACCTGGAGGGCCTACTAGTAGCGCTCCTTTTGGTATTTTACCTCCTAAGGAGGTGTACTTTTCGGGGTTTTTTAAGAACTCTACAATTTCTTGAACTTCTTCTTTTGCACCCTCTAAACCAGCAACATCTTTAAACGAGGTTCTGGTATCTGTTTTCTCATCAAAAAGCTTCGCCTTCGATTTTCCGATACTGAAAATTTGACCGCCACCTGGAGCTCCTGATCCACCTGACATTCGTCGCATAAGGAATATCCATACACCGATAATAAGTACAAAAGGCAGAATTGAAATAAGGAGTTCTAGTAGATAGTTATTCTCTTTGTCATAGTCAATAACCGTTGCCAGGTTGTTCTCCGACTTAATAGTCTTTATGGTGTTTTCGAAATTTTGTAAATCACCAAAATCTAAAACATACTGTGCGGTTGGAACGGCAGAAGGGAGTAGGCTCGGCTCAGCAACTTTTTTGTGCACCTCTTTTTGAAGGGCAGTATCATTTAGATAAACCTTTGCTTGACGGGTATTCGTGATGATTACGATTTTGTCTACATCGCCCTCTCTAAGGTATTCTTCTAATTGAGAAGTGGTTGTTTTTTCTTGGTTATCTAGGGCTAAACCACCAAATAGATTAAAGGCCACGAACACTAGAATCGCGGCATAAAAAATCCAGCCGTACTTAGAAGGCTTTTTTTTGGTATTGTTATTCATAGGATTATTACTCATAGCAAAAGGGAAAAATTAAGAAAAGGAACGTTCGATGGCGGTTAGTTTAGCATCCCCCCAAAGTCCTTCGATATCATAGCGCTCTCTAATGGGTCTTTGAAAAACATGAACGACCACATCGACATAATCGAGAAGTACCCACTCGCTGTTTTCGGTACCTTCCACTTTCCATGGTTTCGATTTAATCGATTTACTTACCTTCTTCTGAATAGAAGAGACGATCGCATTTACGTGCGTATTCGAAGTTCCGTTGCAAATCACAAAATAGTCACAAACTGTATTTTCGATTTCTCTTAAATCTAACAGGTTTATTTCAACGCCCTTTACATCTTCAATTCCATCGATGATTAGCGCTATAAGTTCGTCAGTACTCGCTTGTGTTTTTTGCATTCAATCGGTTTAATTTTCGTGCACAAAGTTAATTTATTTTAACTTGTCATGCCTTAGTTTTTCAGCTCTCCTCAGAATATTAAAGATAACTCTAAATGAACATTATCAAAGTCGATGCCACGAATTCTACAAGCACTTTAATTGCATCGCTTTTTCGATCGGGAGCTATCGAAATTACTTCAGCATTATATACCAACGATCAAACGGGTGGCCGTGGTAGACTCGAGCGTCCCTGGAACTCTGAACCCGGTAAAAACCTGACTATAAGCTATGTCTTGCCTGATTTTGGTTCATCACCTAAATCAGTATTTCGAGCAATGAGGCAGATTACCTGGTCTGTACTAGAGATCTTAGAAGCTTCAGGAATTCCTGATTTATCGGTCAAGTGGCCAAACGACATTATGGCAGGTGACCGTAAGATTGCGGGAATTTTAATCGAAAGAAGTTTACGGCAAGGGAAATCCTCTTTTGTTATTGTTGGGATTGGGTTAAACGTGAATCAAGTCAATTTTAATGATGAATTTAAAGCTACTTCAATGTGTGAATTAACCCAAAGGGTCTTCGAGATTGATCTATTAGCTTATAGGCTCTCTGATTCGATAGCTAATTTTTTACTTCAAGATCAAGAAATTACTATCGATCAGTTTCATGGTAAACTGTATGGAATGAACCGGATGCATCGATGGCAATTAGGAGATAAGGTTGTTGAAGCTACCTTATTGGGGGTAACAGAAGATGGATTGGCTCTATTATCTTCGAGCGAGGGTAAAATCCTAAGTTTTACTTCTGAAGAGATACGGATGTTACGCGTTTAGGCTTTAAAGTGATCGGCTGCCTTCTCAGCTAGAGATTCTATGAAATGAGTAAGAGGCGCCTTAATCATCATAGAGATCATCGCATTAAATTCTCCCTGAAAATTTAATTGTAGAGTACATCCAGTCTCGATAGCCTGTAGATTCGCCTGTAATGAAAATGGGAACTGAGGGTTTGTTGAACCCAGTGTAACTCGTTCTGATTCAATACGTTCAGTGATTTCTAAGACAATTTCAGGCATTCCTTTAAGAGCGAATGCGAAACGATTTTCATCGATTATCTTGAACACTTTGTTGTTTTCTGGCATAATCGACTCGAAGTTCGAAACATTAGAGAGAAAACTAAAAACCTCTTGAGCCGATTTGTAAATGGTGTGAACCGGTGAATTTAATTCCATACTATTTTTAATGATTTCCCCAGGCTTGTGGGTTTTCACTCCACTGGTCTAGAAGTTCTAATTGTTCAGCAGAAAATTTATCTGTAGTTTTTGCGTAAGCAACTAAATGCTTGTAATCACTTAATGTGAACACATCTAAATCGCGCTCTTGAAATTGAGAGGTGGCTGTTTCAAAATTATAGGTAAAAATTGCAGCCATCCCTTTGATGTTAACCTCTGCGTCTTCGAGAGCATCTATAGCTTTAAGACTACTCTTTCCTGTTGAGATCAGGTCTTCGATAACCACAACATTTTGTCCTTTATCGATCTTGCCTTCAATTTGATTTTTTCTTCCATGGCCTTTGGCTTCAGGTCGAATATAAATGAAAGGAAGACCCATTGCTTCAGCCACTAGAATGCCTATTCCTATGGCTCCGGTAGCAACTCCGGCGATTACTTCAGGTTTGCCGTAACGCTCTTCAATTTTTCGAACAAACTCTTGACGAAGGTAGTTTCGAACCGCTGGATAAGACAATGCGAGTCGATTGTCACAATAAATCGGAGATTGTATTCCTGAAGCCCATGTAAAAGGAGTTTCGGGATTCAATTGAATTGCCTTTATTTGTAGCAACAATTCGGCTGTTTTATAAGCAGTTTCTTTGTCCAAAATCATAGCGCGAATGTACGAAGTTTTCGTCAATAATAGCCTGCTAATTCTTGAGTCTAACCGCTCATTACCTCGTAAAAATCGAGTACCGGTAAGTACCAAGAAGGAGCTTAAAAAACTGTTTGAAGAGTTAGGGTCGAAGAAAAAATCAGTGACCTGTTTCGTAGAAGTAGCTGACGCTAACCCACTTAAGTTTTTGACTAGTGCTATTAAAGAAGTAGTTGCTGCAGGCGGACTTGTTAGAAATAGCAAAGGTCAAGTGTTATTTATTTATCGAAACGATAAATGGGATTTGCCAAAGGGCAAGAGGGAATCTTCTGAGAGTTTGGAAGAGGCTGCTATACGTGAAGTCAAGGAAGAAACGGGGATAGGTTCTCTAGAAATTCAGTACAAGCTCGGTAAGACCTACCACATCTTCAAAAGAAAGGGTGAAATGAGAATGAAAACTACCCACTGGTACGAAATGACTTCTGATGATTTAGGACCATTCTCGCCTCAGTTAGAGGAGGGTATCACCGATGTGGTATGGCTTAATCAAGAACAACAAGAAGTTGCACTTAGAAATTCATACCGAAACATTAGACAGCTATTTGTCACAGATTAAGGCGTAGGCTCCTTCAGGGACAAAGGCTTTAATATCTCCTTGATTTCGAAGTACATCTCTCACTATAGAAGAACTGATAAAATCCTTATTTGAGGCTGTTAACAGAAAAACCGTTTCAATTTCAGTGAGTGTTCTATTGGTATGAGCAATTGCTTTTTCAAACTCGAAGTCTGCAGGGTTTCGAAGACCTCTTAAGATAAAATCGGCGTTAATTTTTTTGCAGTAATCTACCGTTAAACCTTGGTAGGTAGTTACCTTGATTTTTGGGTCATCTTTGAAGGTAGCTCGTATAAAGGCAAGTCGTTCTTCTAGACTAAATTGATAACGCTTATCGGCATTGATTCCTACGGCTACGACGATTTCATCAAATAGATCAAGTCCTCGACGAATGATATCCTCGTGACCGATAGTGATCGGGTCGAAAGACCCTGGAAATACCGCTTTCTTCATAAGGCCAAAGATACAACTTTACAAGGCGTCGTTAATCAAACGATCAAAAAGGCGAGCTTCTGAAATACCGGCACACCTCGCCTGTTGAGGTAAGATACTTTGCTCGGTAAGACCTGGAGTAGTATTAACCTCGAGAAGATAGGCGATACCATCTCTTATAATAAACTCGCTTCTAGTAGCTCCTTTGAAGCCTAAGTCTTTGTAGATTTTCAAAGCGTACTGAGTTAGTTGTTCCTCTATAGATGGGTCAATTGGGGCGGGGGTGATTTCTTCACTCTCTCCTAAATACTTTGCCTTATAATCAAAGAATTCATGTTCAGTTTTTATAAGGGTCATTGGTAAGACTTGCGGACCATTTTCTCCTGGTATTACCCCTACGGTAATTTCAATACCTTGGAGGTGTTCTTCGATAATTAACTCATCGTTCATCTCGAAAACATCCAAAATTGCCTGCTGCAACTCTTTTTCTGACTTGACTTTGTATACCCCAAAGCTACTTCCTGAGCGATTCGCTTTAACAAAGCATGGAAACCCCACTTTTTCTATTTCCGCATTGGATAAGATTTGACCTTTGTTCAACGAGAGGTGTTTGGCTCTTGGAATACCTAGATTGCTAGTCACGCTAAGTAGATCTCTCTTATTAAAACTAAGAGCAGAAATATAGCTGTTTGAACCAGTATATTTAATCCCTAGAAGATCAAAATACGCTTGTAGAACCCCATCTTCACCTGGAGTTCCATGAATAGCGTTAAAAATGAGATCAAATGAAATCTTTTCTCCATTTAGATTAGCGCTAAAATCAGCTCGGTCTATGGCGACTCTTTTTGAGTCAACTTCGCAGTACCATTCTTTCGAGCTGATGTCGATGGCATACACCTTAAAACGATTGGAGTCTATATGGCGTATGACTTGTGCTCCGCTCTTTAGAGAGATTTCTCTCTCCTGGCTATATCCGCCCATGATGACCCCTAGATTCATTCGCTTTTCCATCGATTATTACTTACAGGTTTCAAAGTAACGAAAATCAGCCCTTTTTCTATCTTTGCATTCGATTCTTCTTTATGAAAAAGTTTTTATCCTTTTGGGTTTCCATTTCCTTTTTAAAGCAGCTGATTATTCTCGGAGTGACTCTTATAATATTAATTCAAGGAGTAAGTTGGGGTCTAAAGTCGTACACTCAGTATGGAGATACCTATGTAGTTCCTGATTTGAGCGGTCTTAGCTTTGAAGAGGCCTCAGAGGCGTTATCCAATGTTCAGCTTATTGGGGTGGCGAACGACACTCTGTCTTATAATCCTGAAATCATTCCTTATGGTGTGATCAAACAGTTACCAATTGCCGGTAAAAATGTGAAGTCTGGAAGAAAGGTCTACCTCAGTCTTAACGATTCTCAATTTGCGAGAAGAGCACTTCCTGATGCGATTCAAATGACAAGACGTAATGCCATTAGTCAATTGAGATCTTTAGGTTTTACGGTTAGTGATTCGGTAGAGTACATTGATGCCATTGGATTAGATATGGTATATGACATTAAAGTCGGCGATTCGACGGTTGATGTTGGTAGTCAAATTTCAATAAAGGATACCCTAAAACTGGTCTTGGGTAATGGAAAGGACAGTATACAATGAGTCTAGACTCCCTCGATACTGATTCGCTTCACGAGCATTACAGTTTTGAAGCCTCTAAAGGACAGGAGCCTTTACGCGTCGATAAGTTTCTCATGAACTTCATAGAGAACGCTACTAGAAATAAGATTCAAGCCGCGGCTAAAGAAGGAAATATCTGGGTAAATCAAAAGCCTGTAAAGTCTAACTACAAGGTGAAAGCGGGGGACAAAGTTCAGGTGATGTTTGAGCACCCTCCTTATGAAAATCTGCTAGTACCCGAAGATATCCCACTTAATATTGTTTATGAAGATGAGGTATTACTCGTAGTGAATAAACCGGCCGGCATGGTGGTGCACCCCGGTCACGGTAATTATTCAGGAACCCTTGTAAACGCTTTACTCTATCATTTCAAAGATTTACCGCTCAATAGCGATTCGAGGCCTGGACTGGTACATCGTATTGATAAAGACACCTCTGGATTATTGGTTGTAGCTAAAACGGCAGAGGCGATGACTCATTTGAGTAGACAGTTTTTCGACAAAACCTCCACCAGAGAATATATCGCCCTTGCTTGGGGGGTATTTTCTGAAGCATCGGGTACTATTGAAGGTCACATCGGACGAAGCTTAA
>Ga0222715_10001277_pt1 | contig 24245 bp, 26 predicted proteins | sample C33_9DmetaG_FD_165056 | JGI IMG/M metagenome (GOLD analysis project Ga0222715, IMG submission 165056) | Estuarine water microbial communities from San Francisco Bay, California, United States - C33_9D | ecosystem: Environmental > Aquatic > Marine > Unclassified | place: USA: California...
GACGAAGGTTTACGCTTCGCAATCCGTGAAGGTGGCCGTACTGTAGGTGCGGGTGTTGTTTCTAAAATTCTATAATTTTAGACAACTGTTAGATTAAAAAAGACCGCCTGCTGGCGGTCTTTTTGTATGTGCACATTATAAAGCGCGCAGCGATTATTTATACTAGCGGTTCTCGTTCACTCAGTTAGCTTGACTGTCATATAAAAGCAATTGACATCCGCTCATATCAATATGAAGGTAGATCTCACAATTTGATAAAAATATAATCACGTTCTAGTTATAATAATCTTCTTTTATACAAAACATATAAGGCAGACTTATGTCCGATTTTATCCGTTGTAAAGCCGCCATTGCATGGGGGCCTAATCAGCCTTTATCTGTTGAATATGTCGACGTTATGATGCCCAAAGCAGGCGAAGTTATGGTTAAAATCACCGCTACTGGTGTTTGTCATACGGATGCATATACTTTGTCTGGCGATGATCCTGAAGGCGTGTTTCCTGCTATTTTAGGGCATGAAGGTGCAGGGATTGTCACCGCCATCGGCGAGGGAGTAACAAGTGTTGCCCTTGGCGATCACGTGATCCCTTTGTATACCCCTGAATGTGGTGAATGTAAATTCTGTATTTCTGGCAAAACCAATTTATGCCAAAAAATCCGTGAGACTCAAGGCAAAGGTTTAATGCCAGATGGGACATCTCGTTTTTATCAAGATGGCAAACCGATTTTCCATTATATGGGTACATCAACGTTTTCTGAATATACCGTTTTACCAGAGATTTCGCTAGTGAAAGTTAACCCACAAGCACCATTAGAAGAGGTCTGCTTACTCGGTTGTGGGGTAACGACGGGGATGGGTGCGGTGATGAATACGGCAAAAGTGCAAGCCGGTGATACCGTTGCAATATTTGGTTTAGGTGGGATTGGTTTATCTGCGATTATTGGCGCTAAAATGGCGGGAGCAGCGCGTATTATTGGTATCGATATCAATACGAGTAAGTTTGAGCTAGCGACTAAGTTAGGGGCAACAGATCTCATTAACCCTAAGGATCACGACCAACCTATTCAAGATGTCATTGTAGCAATGACTGACGCCGGTGTTGATTTTTCGTTTGAATGTATCGGTAATGTCGATGTCATGCGTTCAGCGTTAGAATGTTGTCATCAAGGATGGGGTGAATCGGTGATAATAGGTGTAGCTGGAGCGGGTCAAGAAATTTCAACCAGACCATTTCAGTTAGTGACAGGACGGGTATGGCGTGGCAGTGCATTTGGTGGTGTAAAAGGGCGTTCACAGCTACCTGACCTCGTTGAGCAGTATATGGCAGGAGAGTTTGCACTCGATGATTTTATTACCCATACTATGGCTCTAGAGGACATTAACGAAGCATTTGAGTTAATGCATGCAGGTAAAAGCATTCGGAGCGTAATCCACTATGAGCAATCAGGCGAGCAATCAAGCGACCATTAAGGTGGGCACTCAGGTGCCAAATAAGCTAGCAAATAAGGTATCAATCAAACAAGTTTCTTCGGCTAAAGCGTTTGATGGATTGCATCAGCAATATACACATGATTCAACTAGTACTAATTGTAATATGCGCTTTGCTATTTATTTACCACCTGGGCAAGCACCGAACATCCTGTGCCGGTCTTGTACTGGTTATCGGGTTTAACTTGTACTGATGAAAATTTCATGCAAAAAGCAGGTGCCCTAAAATATGCAGCGCAATGTGGTATGGCGATTGTGGCACCTGATACCAGTCCGCGAGGCGATGCTGTGGCGGATGATCCTGCCTATGACTTTGGTCAAGGTGCGGGGTTTTATGTTAATGCAACCCAAGCACCGTATAAGCAACATAATCAAATGTATGATTATGTCGTAGATGAATTACCAGCATTAATTGAAGCGAATTTTCCAGTATCTTCTACTAAATCCATTTCAGGCCATTCTATGGGAGGCCACGGTGCGTTAATGATTGCCCTGCGTAATCCAGATGCGTACGTGTGTGCTTCTGCATTTAGTCCTATAGTTAACCCGTTACAATGTCCGTGGGGACAAAAAGCGTTCAATGGGTATTTAGGTACAAACGACATACAAGACAGTGCAGGGTGGGCGCAATATGATACGTGCGCACTGATGCAACAAGCACAACCAGAACAGTATATACCGATGTTAGTCAGTCAAGGTGAGGACGATTCTTTTTTAGACGAGCAATTACTGACTGCTAATTTAGCAGCTGTTGCCGCACACAAAGAATATCCGATAAAAATCGAATGGCTCAGTGGTTACGATCATAGTTACTATTTTATCAGCAGCTTTATCGAGCATCATATTGGTTTTCATTGGCAAAAAATGCATCAGGGTAAACTATCTAAAAACTGTGATTAGTTAGCTAAATCTTGGATGGTCAAAAATTCCTGTTCGGTGAGCGGCATGACCGATAATCGATTACGTGTTACTAACATACAATCTTGCAGTGCAGTATGTTGTTTAAGTATGGTTAGCGGAATTATTTGTGCGTACTTTTCAACAAACACAAAATCCACAGCACTCCAACGCGGCGCTACTGCTGTCGACTTAGGATCGGAATAATCACTCTCGAGATTGAATTGTTCAGGATCAGGGTAAGCGGCTTGTGAAACTTTAATTAGCCCCGCTGCGCCGACTTTTTTGCAACTCGAGTGGTACAAGATAGCGATGTCATCAACGGCCATCTCACGCAGAAAATTACGTGCTTGATAGTTACGTACCCCATCCCATTGGATTGCTTTGCTTGGTGTACCGGCAAAATCATCAATGCCGCATTCTTCTGGTTCACTTTTGACTAACCAATAGCGCATGCTCTGTTACCCTTATTCTTTTATCTATATAGCGATCTTGCTGGGGATCGATACAAAAGGCAACCAAAGATTACAACGCGACTAAGTGACAACCGAATCAAGATATTGCATACTAAGCTTTCTGTATAATTAAGGATGATTTAATTCACCATGTTGCTATTAACCATTTATGTATTGATTGCCTTGGGCTTTTCGTTTGTTTGCTCGATTGCCGAAGCAGTAATTTTAAGTGTCTCCAACGCCTATATCCAAATGATGGAACAAGATGGTAAAAAAGCTGGCAAGCTGTTGTCCGCACAAACTCAAGATATTAATAAACCTTTGTCTGCGATTTTAACGCTCAATACTATCGCCCATACCATGGGAGCGGCCGGTGCAGGTGCTCAAGCGGCTAAAGTGTTTGGTGATGCGTATATCGGTATCATTTCAGCGGTATTAACGTTATTGATCTTAGTCTTTTCTGAAATTATTCCTAAAACATTAGGTGCTACGTACTGGCGACAATTGGCACCGATTACCGCGCATTTCTTAAAGTTTCTAATCATTGCCTTATATCCGTTTGTCAAAATGTCGCAAAAAATGACCGCTGGATTCACCGAAGATAGTCCATTAAAAGGGTTAAGTCGTTCTGAGTTACATGCGATGGCTGAGTTATCTGGTCAAGAAGGGCAATTAGCACTGCATGAGGCCAATATTCTTAAAAGTCTGATGTCGATGCATGAGTTGACCATTCGTGGCGCGATGACACACCGTACTCAAGTATTTTCAGTACCACAAGAGATGACGGTGGGAGAGTTTTTTAAAGTACATGAAACGGTTGGTTTTTCACGCATCCCAATCTACGAAGATAATGACACCGAAAAAGTCATTGGGTTTGTGATGCGCAATGATTTACTTGTTGCTAAAGCAGAACATCATTTAGACAGACCATTACTTGAATTTGTCAAAGACATGCAAACACTGCTCAGTAGTATGCCATTATCCTCTACGTTTGATTTGTTCTTAAAAAATAAAGTTCATATTTTATTAGTCGTCGATGAGTATGGTGGTTTGGAAGGTATTTTAACGTTAGAAGACTTGTTAGAAAGTATTCTTGGCGTACAGATCCATGATGAAAAGGACCAGCATGTGTCGATGCGCGAAATCGCTGAAGATCTGGCAAAACAACGCCAAGAAGAATTTACTTTAAAAGGTTCTAAAAAATAAAATCAATGCGTTGATTGTTGAGAGGCAAAATACCCATCCCACATCGCCAGGTGTTGAGTAAAGCGTTGTTTTAATGTCGCGGTTACTTCATCTACCTTTAACAAATCCTCTGGTATTTGTTTTAATATGCGCCAATGATTAAGGCAGTTCACCGCTGCGGCGCATATTTGTGCCTGACTAGCGTAGGCTACTTTGCTATCTTCACTCATTATTTTTTGAGTAGCTTGGGCCAAAGAGTTTATTTCCGGCTCTAACTGCGTACACATGGCTAAAGTGATCTTAAAACTCCGCACCAAATCCACATAATGCTCATTGGTAGGTAAGATATCTTGAGAGGTTACTTTGACGATTTCTTGGATCGCATTGATATGCATAATCACATCAAAACTTGCCATATGTAACTGTTGAAATAAGGCTTCTTTTTCTTGTAATCGCGGATCGACAAATTTGTCATTATGCATAATTAATCCTTTTCAATATCATATCTTTACGTTAATTTAACATTAAGTGCAAAGTATTTACACTCATCGGCTTTGGTAATTATAAACATTAGTTTATGAAATAATCGCCACAACCGATATAAAATCAGTGAATAGTTATACATAAACACTAAAATTGTGTAACCTTGTCCCGCCTTACGCTTAAAGTCTAATATCTACAAGCGTTTAATGCCGTAATCTATTATTAATCAATATTTTTTTAGGGACTATCATGCCGTTTTTATTATCATTATTAGTCGGTTTATTCGCGTTTGTTTCGCCAGGTGCCTTCGCCAGTGACGCTGCTTCAGATTTAATCGATTTAACTCACTCTAGTGCTGGTTTTCTAGCAATTGCAATTTTCGTTATTGCCTATGTGTTAGTTATTTTAGAAGAACAGCTGCATTTAGCCAAATCAAAACCGGTATTACTTGCTGCAGGCCTGATCTGGGTCATTATTGCAATTTCTTACGGTAGTATGGATAAAGCACATTTAGTTGAGCACGGCATTCGCCATAATTTCCTTGAATACGCAGAACTCTTTTTCTTTTTATTGGTCGCGATGACTTATATCAACGCCATGCTAGAACGTGGAGTGTTTGATGAGTTACGTAATCGACTCGTTGCCAAAGGCTACAGTTATAAAGCGTTGTTCTGGTTAACAGGTATTTTAGCATTTTTCATCTCACCGATTGCCGATAACCTTACGACGGCGTTAGTCATGTGTGCGGTGATTATGGCTGTGGGACAAGGGCGTCCAGATTTCATTGCTCTTGGGTGTATTAATATTGTGGTTGGTGCTAATGCAGGTGGTGCGTTTAGTCCCTTCGGTGATATTACGACACTGATGGTATGGCAAAAAGGGATCCTTGAATTTACCGAATTTTTCGCATTATTCATTCCGTCCGTTGTTAACTATATTATACCTGCATTTATTATGTCTTTCGCTGTCACTAAGGGTAATCCAGTTCCGCTTGAAGAGAGCTCAGACAGCGTAATAAAACATGGTGGTTTAGTGATTGTTGGATTGTTTTTGTTAACGATTGTCACAGCGGTAAGTTTCCATAGTTTCTTACATTTACCACCTGTGTTCGGCATGATGACTGGTTTAGCGTATTTGAAGTTTTATGCCTTTTACCTAAAAAAATCAAACCACAACGAAGAAACTGTCGCTCACTCTACGCCTGGTGATTCAGAACAACCTAAGTTTGATATCTTCAAAAAAGTAGCACAAGCCGAGTGGGATACCTTGTTTTTCTTCTATGGTGTTATTTTAGCTGTAGGTGGTCTAGGTTTTATGGGCTATTTAGGTATGGTGTCGCAGCTAATGTATGGCGAATTAGGAAATACTGGTGCCAACATCCTTGTGGGTATTTTATCTGCAATTGTAGACAACATCCCGGTGATGTTTGCGGTACTTACCATGAACCCTGATATGGATACGACACAATGGTTATTAGTGACATTAACCGCAGGTGTTGGGGGAAGTTTATTATCCATCGGCTCTGCTGCAGGTGTTGCACTAATGGGTCAGGCTCGTGGTTATTATACGTTCTTTGCTCATTTAAAATGGTCTTGGGCTATTGGGTTAGGTTATGCGGCAAGTATTGCTGTGCATTTGCTAATTAACTAAGTCAATCTTCGCAAATAGGCTTGTCCTAGAAGCTTGACTCAGACAGAAATAGTAACCCCAAAGGTAGGTAATTATCTTTGGGGTTTTTTATGCGTAAATAATTCCCCACATAGACGCCAACCTTGGTAAAATATGTCCTGTCATTTTTATAATTACCAATAGGCCCTCATTCCCATGCCAGCATTAGCAATTTCTGGATTAACCAAAACCTATCAAGGTGGCGTACAAGCACTCAAAGGTATTGAACTTGAAGTACAACAAGGTGATTTTTTTGCCTTGTTAGGACCTAATGGTGCAGGTAAGTCCACTACAATTGGTATTATTAGTTCTTTGGTAAACAAGACCCAAGGTCGCGTGTCGGTTTTTGGCTATGATCTGGATACGCAACTCACTCAAGCAAAAGCATGTATTGGTTTAGTCCCACAAGAATTTAACTTTAATCAGTTTGAAACAGTCTTACAAATTGTCGTTAATCAAGCTGGTTACTATGGAGTGCCTCGCAATATTGCAAAAGAGCGAGCACAAAAATACCTCACACAACTCGATTTATGGGAAAAGCGCAATGCCGCGGCTCGTGAATTGTCAGGTGGCATGAAACGCCGTCTCATGATTGCAAGAGCGTTAATGCATGAGCCTAAATTATTAATTTTAGACGAACCAACTGCTGGAGTTGATATTGAGATCCGGCGCAGTATGTGGGCGTTTTTACAAGAAATCAACGCAGCCGGCGTGACGATCATCCTAACTACTCACTATTTAGAAGAAGCAGAGATGCTATGTCGCAATATTGCCATTATTGATAAAGGCATCATAGTAGAAAATACCTCGATTAAGGCATTGTTATCCAAGCTTAACATTGAAACATTTGTATTAGATGTACAAACGGATAAGACAGCTATCGAATTAACCGATGTTAAATATACATTCAAAGACAATGAGATAGAGGTTGAGGTGGTAAAAGAAGATGGACTCAATCAGTTATTTACCCAATTAACAGAGCAGGGTGTACAGGTGATGTCGATGCGCAACAAGGCCAACCGACTTGAAGAGTTATTTGTTAAATTAGTTGAGTCGGGGCGGGAGTCCGCTAAACAAGGAGCAGCGTCATGAGCAATCCTGTACTCACAGGCTTAAAAACCATTTGGATCAAAGAGTGCACTCGATTCTTACGAATTTGGGTCCAGACATTAGTGCCACCTGCGATTACGATGTCATTGTACTTTGTTATTTTTGGTAACCTAATTGGAAAGCGCATTGGAGAAATGGGCGGGTTTACATACATGGAGTTTATCGTCCCTGGTTTGATTATGATGTCGATCATCACTAATGCTTACTCTAATGTATCATCGTCATTTTTCAGTGCAAAGTTTCAACGTAACATCGAAGAGTTATTAGTCTCGCCTGTGCCTACCTGGGTAATCATTACCGGGTTTGTTGGTGGCGGTGTCGCCCGAGCCTTGCTCATTGGTGTAATAGTCACGACAGTATCGATGTTTTTTGTGGATGTCCGAGTACACAATATGTTGATTTTGATTATTACCTTGTTATTAACGGCGACCTTGTTTGCTACCGCGGGTTTAATTAATGGTATATTTGCTAAAACTTTTGATGATATCTCAGTCATTCCTACATTTGTTTTAACGCCATTGACTTATTTAGGTGGGGTGTTTTATTCGTTAACTTTACTCCCTGAATTTTGGCAATGGGTCAGTAAAGCTAATCCCATCGTGTATATGGTAAATGGCTTTCGCTATGGTTTTTTAGGTGTGAGTGATATCCATTATGGATACTCAGTTGTCTTATTGGTTGGATTTAACGCCGTCTTATTTGGCGTAGCGTATTATCTTCTAAACAAAGGTCATGGGATCCGTAGTTAATGAGCAGTGGCAATTCACGTATCGTAGAAACCAACCAAGAAGGCATTAATGATGCCCTTGATGGTTTGGTTGATAAGTACTTACATACTACAAACCTTAAGCCAATACAGGTACATACGCAAGATGCATTTACTAAAATGCAAGAATGGTTAGGCGATTTTGATGGTGATATCATCTTTGATTCGTGTTGTGGGGTTGGATTAAGCACTCAGCAACTAGCATTGCGTTTTCCTGATGCTCGAGTTATCGGAATTGATAAGTCCGATATGCGAGTTGGTAAGCACTTACATCACTCTCAAAATATTGATAATAAAGTGAATAATTATTTAATTCTACGCGCAGATGTCATCGATTTTTGGCGTTTAGCTGTACAGTCAGGCATGCAGTTGTGTCGACATTTTTTACTATATCCCAACCCTTATCCGAAAAAAACTCAAGTACAAAAACGCTGGCATGGTTCTGCATCATTTTTGGATTTACATCAATTAGGTGGACAACTTGAAGTACGCAGTAATTGGTTACTCTACCTGCAAGAATGTCAGTTTGTATTGAGTAAGCTTAAACGCGATTCAGATATTACGATAGTTGCTGATCCTCAACCCCTGACAATGTTTGAAAAAAAATACCAAGCCAGTGGTCAAGATTGTTTTCGCCTAGTGACCCGATAGGGCGGCTAAGGTTTGTTTAGGTTTGCCTAACAAATAGCCTTGGGCGTAACGGATCCCTAATTGTCGTAACAATGGTAATGTTGTGTCTTGTTCAACATATTCTGCTACTACCATTTGGTTTTTTGTATGAGCTCGATTAATAATGGCATGCAAATCAGTAAACGTATCAGCATCAATACTTGCCGATGCAATAACCTGTTCTGATAGTTTAAATCCCGCAAAATCCAACGCGAATATTTGCTGTGTTTGTGACGAAATATTATTTATATTATCGACAAATACCCCTACCTTTAACTCCCTACATTGGGCAATAAATTGCGGTAAATCGTCCAATACGCTTAAAGCGTCTGTGAGCGATAACTCCAGACCGATATGCCCAAAACTCGGCACATAGTCTAGGGCACTGCGCAAATGATGCAGTAAGTGTAGGTCCTGACATTCTGCAGCGGTAATATTGATATTCCATGGCATATTTTGGTATTCGAAAGAATGCACACATTGCATCAGCATATGATCAGTTAATTTTGAATTATATGCTTCACGTTCAATAAAGCGCATGAAATTTTCAGGTTTGTAAGTGGTTGCACTTTGGTCGATTAGACGGGCTAAACATTCATAGCGTGCGACACCAAAATCGTCTAAATCTATGATAGATTGAAAGAACGGAATGATTGATTGCATTGAAAACGCAGGTGACGACAATGTGTATGGTTCATTGATGAGCATAGTGTGGACCTAAATCTGACCCGGCGCATCCATGCTGTAGGAAGAAAAAATATGTATTTTAATTAATATGGCTTACCCTTAAAACATAGCAGAGTTATTAAAACTTGCCAGATAACCACACAATTGGTTGCAAATCGGGCAAAAATGATAGACGAACCCTAGTTAGACCTATATAGTTCGCTGTCTAAAATGTATGGATATAATCGCATAAGTATGTCTGCATGGACGGACAGTTAATATATTTTGAGGTATGCAGGTGAGTAACGCTGAAGCGAGTTTAGAGCATCTTTTCCGAGTCTTTACGATGCCGGAACACCATGACTCAACTCTTAGTCGAATCGAGCAACATTTATCAGATAATTTGTCTGATTTTTTGTCACGCCATGTTGTTGCTAAACAAACCTCACTAGAAGAAATTGAACAAGATTTTAACGATCCACATTTACCTGTACAGCCGGAATTTGTTTCTACTCATGCCGAACACTTATTAACTAAGCTTGTTGCTAATTCAGTCAATACCTATGCACCAACTTTCATCGGTCATATGACATCTGCGTTACCCTATTTTCATTTGTCGTTAGCTAAGTTACTGGTCGGGTTAAATCAAAATCTAGTTAAGATTGAAACATCCAAAGCATTTACGCCATTAGAGAGACAAGTCTTGGGCATGATGCACAATTTGGTATTTCAACAGGATGATGCCTTTTATTCCCAGCACCTGCATTCTGCACAACACTCTTTGGGCGCATTTTGTTCTGGTGGCACGGTTGCTAATGTCACGGCATTATGGGTCGCACGCAATGCTAAATTAGCGGCCAAACCGGGCTTTAAAGGTGTTTCTCATGCAGGTCTCGCGTCTGCCTATCAAGCTTATGGCATTAATAATTTAGGTTTGATCAGCTCCAAACGTGGACACTACTCGTTGGGTAAAGCCGTTGATTTGTTGGGGATAGGGCGTAATAACATGCTTTATGCGTCGGTAGACTCACACACACTCGATCCTGCTGAAGTGCTTGCTTTAGGTAAGGCTTATCAAGCGCAAGGTAATGACTTATTGGCGATTGTCGGTGTGGCAGGGACGACTGAAACTGGACATGTCGATCCACTTGATGAACTTGCTGACGTGGCTCAAGAATTAGGTTGTTGGTTCCATGTCGATGCGGCTTGGGGTGGAGCAACCTTGTTTTCGGATACACACAGAGGGTTACTCAAAGGCATTGAACGTGCTGATTCAGTGACGCTTGATGCGCATAAACAAATGTACGTACCTATGGGCGCGGGCATGACTTTATTTAAAGATCCTGCTATATCTAGTGCAGTTCGACATCATGCTCAGTATATTTTACGCAAAGGCTCAAAAGATTTAGGCTCGACAACTCTCGAAGGCTCCCGAAACGGAATGGCGATGATGGTCTATTCATCATTGCATGTTTTGGGGAAATCCGGTTATGAATTATTGATTGATCAAAGCATTGATAAAGCAAAAGTATTTGCTGATATGATCACCGCGCATCCAGATTTTGAATTGATCACGGCGCCGACACTCTCATTGTTGACTTACCGCTATAACCCAGCAGTCATTCAGGCTTGCTCAGGCGACTCTGAAGCGATTAATGAACAATTAGATAAGCTAACTAAAGCGATACAAAAACAACAGCGTGAGGCGGGTAAATCGTTTGTTTCACGCACGCGCTTAAGTATCAACCGCTATGAAAATCAATGTTTGACTGTTTTTAGGGTGGTGATAGCGAATCCGTTGACTACGGTCGCACATTTAGCGGCAATTTTAGAGGAGCAAGCTGAGATTGCTCAAGCTCACCCTCTATATGTTGAGCTATTAAAAGCTCAAGAATGTATTATAGTGTAATCTGAATATTATCTATCAAACGGGTTTTACCTAAAAACGCCGCAATCAATACAACCAGTTCTTTGGCTTCAAATGATGCTGGTTGTAATGTGAAGGCATCTCGGATCTCAATATAATCGGGCTTAAAACCCGCCACTGCAAGCATGCCATTTTCCTGTTCAATCATTTGCATGAAATCTCGTCGTCCGAGTTCTATCTCAGCTTTAATTCGAGTAATAGCAAGGTAAACTAGAGGAGCAAGTACTCGCTCTTCGGTGGTTAAATAGCCATTTCTAGAACTCATCGCCAAACCATCATCATGGCGCATTGTCGGGATCCCGCGAATCGATAAATTCATCGATAGATCCGTGACCATCGCCTTAATGACTTGTAGTTGTTGGTAATCTTTTTCACCAAAAAACGCGATATTAGGCTGTACCATATTAAACAGTTTACTGACTATGGTGGCGACCCCTCGAAAATGACCTGGACGACTTGCGCCACAAATCATATAGGAAATCCCTGGTACTTCGACAAAAGTTTGTTGCTCTAATCCACGTGGGTAGATTGCATTCACTGTTGGAGTAAACAGGACATCTACACCCATTGCTGCTAACTGTTCGCTGTCTTGTTCTAACGTGCGAGGGTAGTTGTCGAGATCTTCATCTGCACCAAATTGCAGCGGGTTAACAAATATCGAAACTACCACAATGTCGGCATGTTGTTTGGCTTCAGCGACAAGCGATAAATGCCCTGCGTGTAAATTGCCCATTGTCGGTACAAAACCAATGCGCTTACCTGCTAATTGCCATTCACGACGAACTTCGCGTAATGCTTCAATAGTACTAATGGTCTGCATCTGAGAGAATCCTTAACGAAGGTGCTACTGTGAAAATGAGTGTTCAGGGCCTGGAAATATACCTGCTGCAACTTCATCAATATACGCTTGTACTGCGGTGTGTAAATCACCCGTTTGAGCAAGATAATTTTTAGAAAATTTCGGCATGTAGTTAGCGCTTACACCTAGCATATCGTGCATGACAAGTATTTGCCCGTCGGTATCTGGACCTGCACCAATACCGATAACTGGGATAGAAAGTAATTCAGAAACACGTTTAGCTAGTGCTTGAGGGATACATTCTAGGACTAGCAATTGTGCTCCTGCATCTTGCAAGCGTTGTGCATCGCTGCATAGTTTATCAGCTTGTGCTTGCTGACGACCTTGAACTTTAAATCCGCCAAATACATGCACAGATTGTGGGGTCAGACCTAAGTGAGCACACACTGGCACGCCGCGTTCGGTTAATTTGGTAATGGTGCTGCACAACCATTCTCCGCCCTCAACTTTAACCATACTGGCGCCAGCAGCCATTAAGGTTGCTGCATTATGCATGGCATCGGTTTCTGAGCCATATGACATAAATGGCATATCAGCAATGACAAATGCTCGTTCAACTCCAGAGGCAACGGCTTTAGTGTGGTATGCGATTTCAGCCGTAGTGACGGCTAGTGTATCTTTTTCGCCTTTGAGAACCATACCTAATGAATCACCGATTAAAATAACATCGATACCTTTGCTATCAAACAACTTGGCAAAGCTAGCATCATAAGCCGTAAGCGCAGTAATTTTTTCTCCGGCTTGTTTTTTGGCTAATAAACCGGATGTGGTCATCTTTTTCATTACACAAATTCCCAAAGTTAATTTATCGCTATGCGACGCAATTGACTCACGTCGCATTCGCTGACCCATTTTGCAATGGGGTGATTATCTGGCATTAATAAATCTGGTTGCAATTCAAACAAGGGTACTAACACAAACTCGCGTAGGCGCATGCCATAATGTGGCAGTGTTAATTCTTGGTTGTTATATGTCTGCCGACCGAGCATTAGCAAGTCTAGATCCAACATCCGCGGTCCCCAATGTTCACCATCGCGCACTCGGCCATGCTCGTTTTCAATACGCTGCAAATGATGAAGCAAAGATAGCCCATCAAGAGTAGAGTTTATTTTGCACACTGCATTAGTGTAGTTGGGTTGTTCGCTAGGGCCCATTGGCACAGAGTCGTAAAATGATGAACAAGCTATCAATTCTAGATTAGGTATCAATGCGATATGGGATAAAGCACTGGAAATACTGGCAACTGGATCTCCTAGATTTGCACCTAGTCCGATAAAGCCAATGTTGGGTTGATTTTCAGCTGCCATTAGATACTAAGCTTGGTTAGGTTTTCGTTTGGATTTAGATGGTTTACGTCTACGCGAAGCTTTACCACTTGGATGACTGCGCAAATCGTCGATCATTTTTTTGCGTTGTTCGCTATTTACTTCCTGAAACTCAGTCCACCATTGGGCTAGCTCATATAGTTCGCCACCTTCAATTTCACCACGCAGGAGTAGGAAATCATATGCAGCACGAAAACGAGGATGAGTCAGCATTTGATAAGCACGACGACCTTGACGACGGCCTAAGCGATGTTGAAAGGCCCATATTTCGCGCATAGTGACACTAAAACGTTTCGGGATCATGATCCGTTGTAATTGGCGATGCAACACATCACTGGTTGCCATGTTAAACGCATCAGCTGGGGACAATCCCGTTTCAAATATCAATTTTTGGCTTTGTTCTTCAATTGGGTACCACAACATCGCGGCGTACAAGAATGCGGGTGTGACACGCTGCCCCGTGTTGATACGGTTATCGGTGTTAGTAATAACTTGGTCGATGAATTTACGTTCTCGACTATCGGTATTTAACAATGCTCCCGTTTGTGGAAACAATTTATCAAACAATCCGTATTTCAACAGCAATTGATATGTTGCAAGACCTTGGCCATTAAATAATAACTTTAGTACTTCCTCAAATAAGCGTGCCGGAGGGATATTTTCGAGTAAATAAGCAAACTTTTTGATGGCATGATCACTCGCTGCATCGATTTGCATATCGAGCTTAGCGGCAAAGCGAACAGCTCTGAGCATGCGAACTGGATCTTCTCGGTAACGTGTTTCTGGATCACCAATCAACGCAATCGTTTTACGTTTAATCGAATCGATGCCACCAGCAAAATCACGGATTGAACCGTCATTCACATTATAATACATAGCATTGATAGTAAAATCACGGCGCGCGGCATCTTGTTGTAGTGAACCAAATACGTTATCGCGTACTAGCTGACCTTCGCGATCTTGTTTAGATTTATCCGTTGCTTTAGATGTTTCAACATGTGGGCCACGAAAAGTCGCGACTTCTATGATTTCTCGACCAAAAATAACATGCGCCAAGCGAAAACGTCGGCCTATAATTCGGCAGTTCTTAAATTGTGCTTTGATTTGTTCGGGAGTCGCATCGGTAGCGATATCAAAGTCTTTTGGATGTTTATTAAGAAGTAAGTCACGTACACAGCCTCCGACGAGATAGGCTTCATAGCCTGCAGACGTTAAGCGTCGTAATACTTTTATTGCGTTCACTCCGATGTCCTCAACTTGCACATTGTGCTCTTGTTGAGTGATGATTTGCATCGGCGGCAGTGTTATTTCGTTTGTCTCGTTAGTAGACATCGCGTTTTTTATTTTAGTTATTGCGCGTTTAAAGATAAGTCACGCTCCTGTTTTATAATCTGCTAATAATAAGCTTAAATAGCCTAAGGAACAATGATTTCGTGCTTTGGAAAGTGAATTCCTTTGCGCCAAACCATAGTTGCGGCTTCTAAAATGTGGTTAATTGTTGATTTCTGTATTGCGTCGCTTAGTGATATGCCTAATAAACTAAAACAAAACAATAGGTTATCTTTGGCTGTTGTATCATTAATTGCGGGCGCATGATTTTGTTTACTTAATTTATGACCCGGTGCAGTGACCAGTAAAGGTGTATGCCCATAACGCGGCGGAGTCGCTGAAAAATGCGACCAAATGTTCAATTGTGCTATGGTCGTGGGTAATAAATCACACCCTCGAACGATATCGCTTACCCCTTGCTCAATATCATCTAAGACGACCGCTAAATTATATGCGACAAGCCCATCTTTACGTTGAATGATCATGTCTTCTTTATCTATGCTGTGTTTATTGAGCGCTATTTCACCTTGAAATCGATCAGTAAAAGAAGTGATGTGGCCAGGGTTAATAAAGCGAATTGCACTAGGTAGTGTGGTTATCTGTTTGTGCTTACAAGTCCCAGGATAAATGCCACCATGTTGTTTTATTTGCGCACGTGTACATTCGCAGCGGTATGCATGATGGGAATTAAGTAATGAGCCAATGATATCTTGATAATACGCGATACGGCTTGATTGAAATAAGACATCCTGATCATGGTATAAGCCATGAGCATAAAGAGAGTCTAATATTGCTTTATTAGCATGCGAAACTTGCCGTGGAGGGTCGATATCTTCTATGCGCACCAACCACACACCATCGTGAGCTTTGGCGTCTAGATAACTAGTTAACGCAGTTAGTAGCGAGCCAATATGTAATGGACCTGAAGGGGACGGTGCAAACCGACCCACATAACGACTCGCTTCCAAGAGACTTAACCTTGCATTTGTTTTTCTTTGATTTCAGCCATGGTTTTGCAATCAATACACATATCGGCAGTTGGACGAGCTTCTAAGCGTTTAACGCCGATTTCAATCCCGCAAGAATCACAAAAACCAAAATCGTCATCTTCGATACGCTTTAATGTCTTTTCAATTTTTTTGATTAGTTTACGTTCACGGTCACGAGTACGTAATTCTAAAGAGAACTCTTCTTCTTGTGCTGCACGGTCAACTGGATCAGGAAAGTTTGAAGCTTCATCTTTCATGTGCGTAACAGTACGATCAACTTCTTCACGTAACTGCGTGCGCCATGCTTGTAATATTTTACGAAAATGCGTCATTTGCGCATCATTCATATATTCCTCAACAGAATCCGCATCGTATGGCGTTAATCCTGCGAGCGCGAGTAATCCTAATGATTTATTGCTTTTCGTTGTGGGCATGACCCATCTCCTTTAAAAATGGCAAAACTGGGTCTATTTAAATCTCGACCTTGCCATTTATTTTTTACTGCACGTTTACTACACTGAATGTTATATACATAGCATACAACTTTACAGCAATTTGACTACAACAATATTTCTAGACACAGAATATGGGGCTAAATTCATAAAAATCAAACCTTAATTCACGTAACAAAATTTAACTGTTGATTTATAACGATATTTTCTTCATTGATTTTACAATTGTAGACTAAAAACTCCACACCTGCCGATTTTGCTTGCGCGACTAATTGCGCATACAACGGATCGATATGATTGGCAGGACTGACTTGTGTGATGCCGCTATGTTGCACTAAATATAACATTACAGCACGCCGAGGTACGTCTGATGATTCAGTTAATACATGCATTAATTCTCGACAGTGTTTGTGTGCTCGATTGGATACTGTGTCAGGAAAATAACCAATTGTAGTCATTGGCTCTTGTAGCGTGACACTTTTCACTTCTAAATAGGTTTGTGAGTTATCGGCGTGAGTGATTAAAAAATCGATTTTAGATTTTTCCAAACCGTATTTTACTTCGCAAGCTATGTGAGTAATATCTGCTAGCTCAGTAACAAGACCTTGTTGTAATGCTGCTTTGACGATGTTATTGGCTCGATTGGTATTCACACCAATCCATTCGTGTTGCGTGTTTTGTACCAGTTCTAAGGTGTATTTTAATTTGCGTTTAGGATCATCATTTGGCTGTACCCAAGCGGTAAAACCCGCTTCAGCGCATCCTGTCATCTTTCCTGTGTTCGGGCAATGAGCGGTAATGAGCTCGCCGCTATCGAGCTCTACATCGGCAAAAAAACGTTTGTAACGAGCAACTAATTTGCCTTTTAGTAAGGGTCTGTTAAATGTTGTGGTAAATAGTGCAGGCGAGGGTATCGTCTGTGCAGGGAAAGGCATGATATACTCACTAAAACGACATTGAATAAAAACATAACAAGAAGCATATCACAATGAGCTATTTTTTAATCCATAAAACCACTCAAGCACCCGCATTACCTTATAACCCTAACAGCCTGATTTCTATGAATGAAGGTGGCTTAACTGTACATTTGACTGGGCAAAATAATGTTCGAGACTGTCAAAAAGCTGCTCGCTTAGCGAGTGGGTTAATCCATTCGCAAATTAAATTTGTGGGCGATTGGGAACCAGTCTTACAGCGTAGCTTTGTACTAGCGTTAGGAAATACTAACCTGTCAGTTAAGTGGGCCGCGGGTGATAATAACTCGGCAGATCCCACAGCATTGAATCAAGCATTGATGGCAGTGGAATTTGCTCGTCAGTTAGTTAATCAATCACCGCAAGACTTATCACCGGTCGCGCTTGCAGAGCAAGTAGCTCATCATTTAGAAGGCTTAGCGCCTGAACATGTTAGTGCTAAGCATATTGTGGGTGATGCCCTTGTTGAATTTGGTTGGCATGGTATTTATGAAGTCGGTCGTGGTAGTGAGCGCCCACCAGTATTATTAGAGTTAGATTATAATCCAACAGGCAATCCTGATGCCCCAGTAGATGTTGCCTTAGTCGGAAAAGGTATTACTTTCGATAGTGGCGGTTATTCAATTAAATCTAGCGAAGGCATGCTAGATATGAAATGTGATATGGGGGGCGCGGCAACAGTCAGTGCTGCGTTAAGTCTAGTTATCATGCAAGGCTCGATGAAGCGTATTCGTTTGTTGTTATGTTGTGCTGAAAATCTCATCTCAGGTCATGCCTACAAATTGGGTGACATCATTACGTACAAAAATGGTTTAACCGTAGAAATTGTCAATACCGATGCTGAAGGTCGATTGGTATTAGCTGATGGATTGATGGCTGCATGTGAAGCTCAACCGGGGTTAATCATCGACGCGGCGACGTTAACTGGCGCAGCTGTTATGGCTGTAGGGACAGAATACAATGCGTTATTCTCGACAAACACTGCATTGGCGCAGCAATTAATTTCTATTGGGGACGCACAAGCAGAACCATTCTGGCAATTGCCACTAGCGCCTTGGCACCAAGAAATGTGTCCATCGCCATTTGCTGATACTGCAAACTCTCGCCCACAAAAAGGTGGCGGTGCCGGTGGGGCATCGAACGCAGCTGGATTTTTGTCTCGCTTTGTCGATTCGTCAATTCCTTGGGTGCACATCGATTTGGCTGGAGCGTATCATCGCAATCCAACCAATACTAAACCGGCCGGTGCGACGGGCATGGGTGTGTTGAGTATTGCGCAGTTACTTAAATAATGGATACGTTGTCCGCGGCGATTATGCTGTTTTTGATCATGGATCCACTTGGTAATTTACCGGTTGTCATGTCAGTTCTTAAACCGTTTGAACCGAAGCGTCGCTTATTTATTCTGGCCCGTGAATTAGTATTTTCGCTGTTAATACTATTAATATTTTTGTATTCAGGTGATGCTATCTTGGCATTTTTGAATATCAAACAAGAAACGGTCAGTATTGCCGGCGGAATAATTTTGTTTTTGATTGCGTTAAAAATGATTTTCCCTTCTCCTGGCGGGGTGATGAACCTGCCAGCAGGTGAAGAGCCATTTATTGTGCCTTTAGCGATACCGATGATTGCAGGTCCTTCGTCGATGGCGGCGTTGATTTTATTATCAAATCAAGCGCCGACTCGCATCGTTGATTGGACATTGGCTTTGTTAGGCGCATGGGGATTGTCGGCGATTATTTTGTTATTTTCTGGACCATTGCATAAAATTTTAGGGCAAAAAGGGCTCTCTGCTGTGGAACGTTTGATGGGAATGATTCTGATCATGCTATCGATTCAACTCTTACTTGATGGTGTAAGTGCTTACTTGCAACCTAATACTTTATAAAAGGCATTATTGTGACAAAACCGACGTTATCCACCTTTGCTCAAATCCGATCGTTATCACCTAAACAAAGCTTAGCTTTCAGTGTGACAGTATTGTCTCGAATGATCCCACACGTTGCACTTTATGATGAGTTAAATCAGGAACTAACAAGTGAGTTAGCACTTACTGGGGCGACTGATAATGCAGTAGGGCCTCTGGTCAACAAAGTGTTGGGTTTAGTATGGGATTATTTAGGTAACCCCAAAAACAAATTTAACTTTGGTGTGCAATTAGAAAAGATTGAAGTTGCTACCCCTGATGCAACTGAGCATACCCCTTTTGGCGTGCTGCCTGCGATGGATGCGTGTATTGGATTATCGGCGTTGCTGCGCTTATTACAACAAGAGCAAGATGATGCTGCGGTAATGATCAGCAAATTGGCTCAAGGAGGGGTTGAGGCGATGTTACTGGCGACTGAATTTGCTGATGATAATGCTGAGATTACAACGATAGATGATGAAGAAGCAAAAGACAACGCGTACTTTGCGATATCCAAACAGTTAAAATCTCATCCATTGATGGAGTTTGAAATAGCATTTCAACAAGAAGTCTTACAATACGTACAGACTCACAAGCTTAATGAACAAAGTGTCAAAGAGTTACAGCAGCTGGTAAAAGATACCGGTATTACTACTTTAGGTATTGAGCTGGAATAACCCGTACATAAATCCATTGGTTTGTTGTTGTTTGATTGGCTTTAAACTCATGGCCGAATCAGACTGGCGTAGCGCTAGATTAATGTGGTTTAGGGATAATGCGGTTTCACACTCTAAATAAATGAGAGTGTGTGGACTGATTAACTGCAGTTCTAATAATTTTACTAAGCTAGGGATGAGTAACCCTTGTTGAAAAGGGGGATCAAGAAAGATCAAATCGAACCCTTTTACACCCTGGTTAAGAGGTTCAGCATCCTCATTAAGGCTTTGAGCCACACGGTTAATCGAATGCGCAAACTCGCCAACTAGCACATTTGCCTGTGATTGTAGTGCTAATGTAGCAACGTTAAGATTTAGTTGGTTAGCGGCAGTGGTGTTCTTTTCGATGAAATATACATGTTGCGCACCGCGAGACAATGCCTCAAAGCCTAAACTACCACTTCCTGCAAAGCCATCAAGACAAACACTGCCCTGTACATCTTGCATCAGCCAATTGAACAGGGTCTCTTTGGTGCGATCCGTCGTCGGTCTAAGACCTTGAGCATCAAGCACTGGTAATTGACGGCCACGGTGTTGACCTGCAATTATTCGAATTCGTCCTGTCGTACTTGGTTTTTTTTGATTTTTATGGCGCATCTTGGCTAAATTTTACTATCAGATGGTGGTATGATAACAATTATTTTTTGAGCACGCCTAGAAAAGTGCATACTAGATGTTAGCGTCAACAGTAAATTGTTGCTGATTCATAGCTAACCAGTTAACAGGATTGAAGTGTTGTATGTTTAATATATTCAAAAAAAAGAAGCCGAATCAATCTCAAAGTGCACCTGTTGTCGAAAGTGATGCGAGTGAAAATGTAGTTGAGCCAGTTGTAACTCCGGTTGACGAACCTACTATTGAGACTCACGCTGAAGTCAAGTCTGAGCCTTCCGCCGATCCTTCACCCGAGCCACAACCCAAGCCCTCATTTTTCGGCTCTCTTGCAGCTAAACTAGCCCGAACTAAAGCGAGTATTGGCAGTGGTATTGCAGATTTGTTTGTCGGTCGTAGTATTGATGATGAATTGTATGAAGATTTAGAAACTCAGTTATTGGTTGCCGATGTAGGCATGCACACAACACAAAATATTATTGACCACCTTACGCAAACTACCCAACGTAGCACATTAAAAGATGGTGATGCATTACTAGGTGCATTAAAAGAATACATGGCTGAGTTACTCACCAAAATTGAAGCACCACTTATACCTGAAGTCCCCGAAGGACAAACTGGTCCATTTGTCATTCTAATGGTAGGCGTAAATGGCGTGGGTAAGACCACGACAATTGGGAAAATGGCAAAACAGTTTCAAAAACAAGGAAAAAAAGTCATGTTGGCTGCTGGCGATACATTCCGTGCTGCTGCTGTTGAGCAATTACAAGTATGGGGAGAGCGCAATAATATACCTGTCGTCGCGCAACATACTGGTGCCGATAGTGCCTCGGTCTTATTTGATGCGTTACAATCAGCCAAAGCTAAAAATGTCGATGTCTTAATTGCAGATACTGCTGGGCGTCTTCAAAATAAAGACCATCTGATGCAAGAACTGGAAAAAGTCGTTCGCGTGATCAGAAAGCTCAACCCCGATGCGCCACATGAAATTATGTTGACGATCGATGCAGGGACAGGACAAAATGCCATTAGCCAAGCGAGATTATTCAATGATGCTGTGGGTTTAACCGGTATTACGCTGAGTAAATTAGATGGCACGGCGAAAGGGGGAGTTATTTTCTCAATCGCCGATCAATTTTCCATTCCCGTGCGCTATATTGGTGTGGGAGAGGCAATCGATGATTTACGCACTTTTAAGAGTAAAGAGTTTATCGATGCGTTATTTGAGTAAACAAGTTAACCGTTATGATTAAATTTGACCGCGTCAGTAAAACATATCTAGGTGGACAACAGGCTTTGCAGCAAGTTGATTTTCACATCGAGCCAGGTGAAATGGCTTTTTTAACCGGACACTCAGGCGCAGGTAAAAGTACGATTCTTAAATTGATCACGTTGATGGCGCGTCCAAGCGTTGGTAACGTGTTGATTAACGGTCATAATTTGAATGACATCAAACTCAGTCAGGTACCCTATATCCGCCGTGATATCGGCATGATATTTCAATCCCATCAATTATTAATGGATAAAACCGTATTTGATAATGTGGCATTGCCATTGGTGATTGAAGGTTATTCACGTAAACAGATTCAGAAACGCGTTTCTGCGGCATTAGATATGGTTGGGCTACTTCACAAAATCCAACAACTACCGCTGGCATTATCTGGTGGTGAACAACAACGTGTCGGCATAGCGCGTGCTGTGGTAAATCGACCGCCTTTGTTATTAGCCGATGAACCGACAGGTAATCTTGATCCTAAGTTATCGATGGAAATTATGCAGTTATTTGAAGATTTCAATCAAGCCGGTGTTAGTGTCTTTGTTGCAACGCATGATTTGGGCTTAATCGCTCGGATGAAATACCGTACCTTGACGATTAAGCAAGGTCGGATGATTGATGATGGTCTCAATGATCAACAAGATCCACTTGCTGAAGCTCCTGATTTACATGATCCCAATATGCCGCCTGTCACCAAATTACCACCGAAGTACACTTCATGAGTCTATTATTTAATGGTCGTACTGGCGACAAAACTACCCGCCGTGTTGGATTTTTCCAACGTGTTGTAATGGGTGGGATCAATCATTTACGCCAAGCGCTAGCAAGCTTAGGAGAGCTATGGCGCTCGCCATTGGCAACCTTTATGACTATTGGTGTATTAGGGTTAAGTATTACCTTACCTAGCACCTTGTATTTGATGGTTAAAAATACCGAGAAAGTCACCGCCGGCTGGGAGGAAGCTGGAGAAATATCGCTGTATTTACAATCGGGTACTACCGAGCAACAAGCTAAACAGCTACTTGTCGCTGTGTCGTTGATGACGAGTAAAATTGATGATGCTCGCTTGATCCCACCGGATATCGCGTTAGAAGAATTTGAGACGTTATCAGGGCTGGGAGATTCTTTAGCTTATTTGGATAAAAACCCATTACCCTATGTACTACTTATTACCCCTAAAGCTGAATATTTACAACCCGAGCCTGCTAGACGCTTATTAAAAGAGTTGGAGCAACAGTCGGTCGTCGATTTTGGTAAGCTCGACATTGAATGGCTTGAAAAATTATATGCAATTGTCTCCATCGCAAAGGATATTGTGTGGATAGTGGCAATCCTTTTATGTGTTTCTGTCGTATTGATAATAGGTAACACGATTCGGCTTAATATTTTAAGCCAACGTGAAGAAATTGCAGTCATGAAGTTAGTCGGTGCGACCGATAACTTTATTCGCTTTCCATTTTTGTACACTGGGTTTTGGTACGGATTTTTAGGTGGCCTGCTAGCTTGGATGTTGGTTGCATTTTTATTGTGGTGGATCCAATCTGGTGTCGAAAATTTAGCAGGGTTATACCAAGCCGAGTTCACTATTAGTGGATTAGACATGCAAGCTTTAGGTGTCATCTTGCTAATATCCATTAGTCTGGGTTTGATTGGATCGTTGATATCAGTGCAAAAACACATCAAGGAAATCGAGCCTAGCTAAAGGTAATGCATTAAATTTTATGGTTATAGTATGAATTCTTTGCCTGTGACTAGTAAATTTATATAGCCTGATATATGGTTGTGTAAAATAAATGTTAACTGAAAGGTTGAAATAACTAAAAAAAACCTCATATTAATTGAAACTATTTGCTCGTTTAGTGGATCTATATCAATTAATTAGAGTGATGATCTCGCATTTTTTGCGACACTTTGGTATATTTTGAACAGTTGATTAAATAACGGAGTTTTATTTGATGAGTAAATCCATGCAAATGGCATTAACGATTCCAAAAAGCGGTAGCATTGAAAGCTACATTCAATCGGTAAGTAACATACCGATGCTGACTGCTGACGAAGAAAAATCATTAGCAGAGCGTTTATTTAATGAAGGCGATCTTACTGCAGCACGTGAGTTAGTTATGTCTCACTTACGTTTTGTTGTACATATTGCAAAATCTTATTCTGGCTATGGTCTTGCACAAGCTGATCTTGTCCAAGAGGGCAACATTGGTTTGATGAAAGCGGTAAAGCGCTTTGATCCAAATGTTGGTGTGCGTCTAGTATCCTTTGCGGTACATTGGATAAAAGCTGAGATCCACGAGTTCGTATTAAAAAATTGGCGCATTGTAAAAGTTGCGACGACAAAAGCTCAACGTAAATTATTTTTTAACTTGCGTAAATCTAAAAAGCGTTTGGGTTGGTTTACTCATAAAGAAGTACAAAAAGTTGCTGAAGAGCTCGGTGTAACCGAGAAAGAAGTATTGCAAATGGAAGCTCGAATGGGCAGCCAA
>Ga0222715_10001279_pt1 | contig 24229 bp, 21 predicted proteins | sample C33_9DmetaG_FD_165056 | JGI IMG/M metagenome (GOLD analysis project Ga0222715, IMG submission 165056) | Estuarine water microbial communities from San Francisco Bay, California, United States - C33_9D | ecosystem: Environmental > Aquatic > Marine > Unclassified | place: USA: California...
TTTAATTGTTTTACTTTTTACCTCTCAAACTTCAAATTCTCAAGATGATATTTTAAAAAAAATAAATGAAATAGCTACTCTTGAACAAAAAGTAATGATGCCAATGCGAGATGGAATAAGATTGGCTACTGATATATACAGGCCCAAAACTGATGAGAAAGTTCCAATTATTTTCTCAAGAACCCCATATAACTTTAACTCATGGGGAGATGGCGAAGAAAAAAACCGTACTCATCAAAGAGCCTATGAGGCTTTAAAAAGAGGGTATGCTTATGTTGTACAAAATGAGAGGGGAAGATATTTTAGTGAAGGCGAATGGGATATTTTAGGTATGCCACTGACAGATGGATATGATGCATTTTCTTGGATGAGTGAACAGACTTGGTCAAATGGTAAAATAGGTACACTAGGGTGCTCTTCCACAGCTGAATGGCAAATGGCTGTTGCAGCTTTAGATCATCCTTCTCATGCTGCAATGGTTCCTCAGGGATTTGGAGCAGGAGTTGGAAGGATTGGAGATTTTTTTGAACAAGGAAATTGGTATAGGGGAGGTGTAGAACAATTGTTATTCGGAACTTGGTTATATGGTGTAGAGCATGATGAGTTTAAGCCAAGAATTCCTGCAGGTGCGTCTCAAGAAGACTTAATCAGAATTTCAAGATTTTATGATTTAGCTCCTGAAAACCCACCTGTTGATTGGGCTGAAAAAATTAAACACCTTCCGTTACAAGACCTCTTAAAAAATGTTGGTGGAAAGAAAGAAATATTTGATAAAATGATAAGAAGAAAACCAAATGATAAAGCATGGTATGAGGGTGGCTTATATCACGACAATATGGATTTTGGCGTGCCTAGTTTTTGGTTTGTTTCTTGGTATGACGTTGCAACTACTCCCAATATTGCTTTATTTAATCATGTTAGAAAAAACTCAGTAAATCAATATGTAAATGACAATCAGTATTTGATAATAGCTCCAACTTTGCACTGCGGTTTCACAAGAGCTACCGAAAATACTATAGTTGGAGAAAGAAGTGTAGGTGATGCAAGATTAAATTACGACGAGCAGGTTTACGATTGGTTTGATTTAATGTTAAAAGAAAAAAAGAACGATTTTAAAGAAAAAACACCAAGAGTTCAGTATTATACAATGGGTTCCAATAAATGGCAAAAATCAGAAGTTTGGCCCCCAGAAAATATAGAGATGATTCCATTTTATTTAAGTAGTAATGGAAATGCTAATACGTTGTATGGAGATGGTAAACTAACTACCTTGAAAAGAAAAATTAATGATAAGCCCGATAGTTTTATTTATAATCCGTTAGACCCCGTTACATCAAATGGCGGTGGAGTTTGTTGTATGGGTAATGCTGTAAAGGGAGGTGCATTTGATCAAAAAGAAATTGAAACTAGAGATGATGTACTAGTTTACACTTCAGATCCTCTAAAAGATGGGTTTGAAGTAACTGGCTTTATTAATTCCTCAATTTACATTTCTTCTGATGTTAAAGATACTGATATAACAATCAAACTTATTGATGTCTACCCAGATGGAACAGCTTATAATATTGATGAAACTATTCAAAGAGTAAGATTTAGAGAAGGCTACGATAAGGAAGTTTTTATGCAAGAGGGAAATGTTTATAAAGTCAATTTATCTCAAATGTCAACAAGTAATTATTTTAAGAAAAATCATAGGATTAGAATAGAAGTTTCTAGTAGTAATTTTCCAAGATTTGCTAGAAATCTAAATACTGGTGGAAATAATTATGATGAATCTAAAAGTATTATTGCCAACAACGTTATTCATCATTCAAGAAAATATCCCTCAAGTATAACATTACCAATTGTTAAACAATAAACCAGACGATTATTTATGGAAATGAATTACGATGCCATTGTTATTGGAACTGGAATGAGTGGGGGATGGGCTGCTAAAGAATTGTGTGAAAAAGGACTAAAAACTCTTGTCTTGGAAAGAGGAAGGATGATTAAACATATTGAGGATTATAAAACAGCAAATAAAGAAGATTGGGAATTTCCTGCAGGTGATGTTATAACACAAGAAATAGAAAAAAGACAACCCAAACAAAGCAGAACAGGTTATGTAAATACGGAATCAACTAAAGATTTTTTTGTTGATGATATTGAACATCCTTACAATGAAAATAAAAGGTTTGACTGGATTAGAGGATATCATGTTGGAGGAAGATCCTTACTTTGGGCTAGACAAAGTTATAGATTAACCCCTTTTGATTTTTTAGCTAACAAAAATGATGGTTATGGTGTTGATTGGCCTATAAGATATAATGATTTAGCACCTTGGTATGATTATGTAGAAAATTATATTGGAGTTAGTGGAGAAAATTTGAATTTAAATCAATTTCCAGATCAAAAACTTCTTAAACCAATGGAATTAAATTGTGTTGAAAAAGTTTTGCAAAAGTCTATTTCAGAAAAATATTCAAATAGACATATGACAATTGGAAGAGTTGCACACATAACTGAGGGTACAAAACCAGGTTTAGGAAGAGTAAATTGTCAATACAGAAATAGATGTAGGAGGGGGTGTCCTTATGGTGCTTACTTTAGTAGTAATTCTTCGACACTTCCTGCGGCTGAAGCAACTGGAAATATGACTTTGAGACCTAATTCAATTGTTTATGAAATAATTTATGATGAGTCAAAGAAAAAAGCAACAGGTGTTAAAATAATTGACTCTGAGACTAATTTAACTTATGAATTTAAATCAAAAATTATTTTCATGTGTGCCTCCACAGTACCAACCACCTCAATTTTAATGCAATCAAAATCCAATAGGTTTCCAAATGGTTTAGGAAATGATTCGGGTGAGCTTGGACATAATATAATGGACCATCATTTTCAAATTGGAGCAGATGCTAGTTATGATGGTTTTGAGGATAAATATTACACTGGAAGAAGACCCAATGGTATTTATATTCCTAGATTTCAAAACATAGGAGGAAATACGAAAAGTAAAGATTTTTTAAGAGGATATGGATATCAAGGTGGTGCAAGTAGAACAGATTGGAAAGAGTATGTTAAAGAAGCATCCTATGGAGAAAAATTAAAGCAAGCAGTTATAAAACCAGGCAAATGGAATATGGGTTTAAACGGTTTTGGTGAGGTTTTACCTTATCATGAAAATAAAATTTTTCTTAATTATGAAAAAACTGATAAATGGGGACTTCCCACTGTAACTTTTGATGCTCAACTTAGAGAAAATGAATTAAATATGAGAAAGGATATGCAACTTCAAGCAATGGAAATGTTGGATAAAGCCGGGTTTAAAAATGTAAAACCTTATGAAAGTTCATATGGGTTAGGTTTAGGTATTCATGAAATGGGGACAGCAAGAATGGGTAGGGACCCTAAAACCTCTGTTCTAAATGCTTTTAACCAAATCCATTCAGTTAAAAATGTATTTATAACAGATGGATCTTGTATGACTTCCTCAGGAAATGTTAATCCATCTTTGACATACATGGCAATAACTGTTAGAGCTGTTGATCATGCCGTCAATGAGCTTAAAAAAAATAAACTTTAAAATGAAAAGAAGAGATTTATTAAAAAAAGTTGGTTTTGGAGTAGGTGCGTTGGCTGTTTCTCCCTTTACAATTAGTTTATTACAATCCTGCAATAAGGATTTTAGTTGGAATCCAATTTTTTTTAAAAAGGGTGATATTGAATTTTTAAATGAACTATCGGATTTGATAATTCCAAGCTCAGCTAAGATTCCAGGATCTAAAGAATTAAATTTATTAAGATTTGTGGACATTTATATCTCCAAGGTTTTATCTAAAGGTGAAAAAAAAACAATTTATAATGCTTTAGATAAATTTAAATTAGAATATTTGAAATCATCATCTTTAAGTAATATTGATTCTAAAACTTTAAACTCATTGTTAGATTATTTTTTTGTTAAAAATAAACCCAAGCACGATATTTGGATGAATGATTTTATGAGCACTGAAGAATCACAATCATATATCTTCTTATATTCATTGAGAGAATTATTGATAAGTGCATTTAAGACAAATGAATATATTGGTAAAAACATATTAGTTTATAGGCCAATACCTGGTGAACAAAGAGGATGTGTTGATTTAATAGAAGCCACTAACGGAAGAGCTTGGACCATTTAATTTTTTATTATGAAACTTAAATTTTTACTTGTTGCATTTATTTTGAGTTTATCATATTCTTTTTCTCAAGAAAAAGAGGATCTTTTCAGCATGATTGAGCAAGATCAAAAACAAATTGAGTTACTTCCTGAAAAAATGATTTTTACTCAAAGCTTATTGTGGGGTAAAAATGGTTTATTAAGAAAAACAGGGATTTCCCCACTCAACTTAGAAAATAGAGAAAAGGAACTTAAAATAAGAAAGACAATGTTAACAACTCACCAAGCTATTGGTTATTTAACATTAGCTTCTATGATTGCACAAGGAATTATAGGAGGTAAACTTTACAATGGACAAGATGATTTATATGAAACTCACAAAACAATGGGCAAAATTGTAAATATTGGATATTTTACTGGAGCTGGTTTATCATTGTTTTCACCACCTCCTTTAATTAATAAAAAAGTTAAAGGATTTAATTCAATCAAAGCTCATAAAATGTTAGCAACTCTTCATTTTTCTGCAATGGTAGCAACAAATTATTATAAAGACAAAAATAAAAGTAATCATAAAGCTGCAGCATACACAGCATTTGCCAGTTATGCAACTGCAGTACTAGTAATAAAATTTTGATCATGCATAAGATTATATTTTTTCTATTTATTGTAACCACAATTAATTTATCAGCTCAGGAAAATAAGTGGATGTTAATCGAAGATGAATCTTTTATACAATACTCTGCTAAGCACCTACTTCACAAGTGGAGTGGGACAAATAAAAATATTAAAGGAGTCTTTTTACAACAAAATGATAGTAAAATAGCCGTTTCTGCAAATATTGCTGATTTTGATAGTGGAATTAGTAATAGAGATTCTAATGCGCTAAGAGTCTTAAATGCTCTTAATTATCCACAAGTAAAATTTTATTCTGCTGATATTAGTATAAATTCTGATAAAATAACTTTTAATGGTGAATTAGATTTTCATGGAAAAAAAATTCAAAAATCTTTTGAGGGAACTTATGTAAATACAAATGATAAGCTTATTATTGAAGGAGAATTCTCAGTTGTTTTAACAGATTTTGACATTAAATTACCCTCTCTAATGTTGGTAAAAATGGATGATTTTGCAGATATTGAATTCAAATTAATTTTTCAAAAAGTCAATTAATCATCGCTTTTATAGATTTGATATTTAAATAGTTTTCTTAACTTATAATTCTATTATGAGAAAACTTTTTTTATTAATATTTATAACCTTCTTTTCTTGTACAGAAAATAAACTTTCCATTAATAAAGAAACAATTTTAAAATACAATATAGTATCAGAGTATGATGATATTGCAGATACTTTAAATATTTATTTTGAAAAATCTTTTAAAACTAAACTTAATGTCTCCAATATTAAAAAAAATAAATCTATAGTTTTATTAACCAAACCAAACATAGAAAATGATTTTATTTCAATCCAATTAAAGGATTCTTTAATCAATATATCTTCCAACAATAAGAAAAATTTATTTTATGCCACATATGAATTTATCGAAAAGTTTTTAAATGTAAAATGGCTTTCTACCGATTATACCCATTATGAAAAGCTAAGTTCATTAAACATACCATATAATTATAATTACTATTATGAACCTCCTGTTTTAACTAGAACAGTTCATTCTAAATTATTTTATGATGATTCTATTTTTGCTGACAAACTCAAGGTAACAAATGAAGCATTTCCCAGGTATGTTCCTAATGCAAGAGTTCATACTTTTCATAGATTTATGCCATATGATGTTTTTTATGAAAAAAACCCAGAATATTATGCCTTAAGAAATGGAAAACGACTCCCAACTCAGTTGTGCTTAACAAACAATGCTGTTTTGGAAATTGTCAAAGATAGTGTTAGATCTTTTTTCAAAAACTCTCCAATCTCTGATGTAATTTCCGTGAGTCAAGATGATAATACACAGTATTGTCAATGTGAAAATTGTTCAAAAATTGATAATAAAGAAGGTAGCCCAGCAGGATCTTTAATTCATTTTGTAAATGATATTGCTAAGGATTTTCCAGATAAAACTATTTCAACCTTAGCTTACCAATACACAAGAAAACCTCCAAAAATAAAGCCTCTTAAAAATGTTCTTATTACACTATGTTCTATCGAATGTGACAGAAGTATTCCAATTGATGAGGGTTGTAAAGATTTTAGTTCTGATTTAAAAGGATGGTCTAGTTTGACTGATAATATAAGAATATGGGACTATACAACTCAGTTTACTAATTTTTTGGCTCCTTTTCCAAACTGGGGAACTATAAAACCTAACATAAATTTATTTGTAGATAATAATGCAAAGTGGATATTTGAACAGCACTCCAGAAATGATAGTGAATTATTTGAACTAAGAAGTTACGTTATGGCTAAGCTTTTGTGGGATCCCTCTTTGAATTTCAATACATTGATTAAAGATTTTAATGACAAGTATTATGGTGATGGTGGAAAATATATAACTGAATATATTAGTAAAATTCAAAGTCAAATTGATAATACTTCATTTTTTCTTTTTTTATATGGAGATCCTTCTCAAGGTTTTGACTCTTTTTTAAGTCCACAAAATCTTTCTAATTACGATAAGCTATTTAATAAAGCTCTAAGCAAAGTTGATTATAATTCGAATTATTACAAGAGAATTTTAAGATCAAAAATTTCGATTGATTATGCGATATTAGAATTATACAGAAAAAATTTTTCAGATTTATATAAACTGACTTTTAATGAAAATAGCTTAAAAATAATCAACCCTGAACTAATTGAAAGACTTAATAATTTTAGTGATGTATGCTCAGAAAACAATATAACTTACATGAATGAAATGGGTTTCACTGTCACAGATTACGTTTCAAATTATCAAAATGCTTTAACAATTGCAATAAAAAATAATATAGCTAGTGGAAAAAAGGTCACTTTAGAAACAATTCCAAAAAAATATGCTAATGAGGATCCTCAAGTCTTAACAGATGGTGCTTTGGGTGGAAATAGTTTTTATTCTAACTGGTTGGGTTTTGAAGGAAATAACATGGAAGCTTATGTAGATTTAAATGAGATTACTGAAATTAATTCTTTAAGTATTAATTTTTTACAGGTAACAAATCATATTGTTTTTTTTCCTAAAAATGTTGAATTTTTACAATCTGATGATAAATCCAACTGGACTAGTTTAGGCAGAGTTGAAAACAATCTAAAATTAAATCCACGCTCAAAAGTCAACGACATCCAAACTTTTTCAATTGATGTTGAAAACATCAAAACAAGGTATATTAAAGTTGTTGCTAAAAATTTAAGTAAAGCACCAATTTGGCATCACGGCGCAGATTTACCATCATGGATTTTTGCAGATGAATTAATAATCGAATAAACTAAATATTATGAAAAAATATATACTGTCAATTGATGCAGGAACTACAAGTTCAAGAGCAATTTTATTTGACAAAAATGGTAAACAAATATCAATTTCACAGTTTGAATTCACCCAAATTTTTCCAAAAGAATCTTGGGTTGAACATGATCCAATTGAAATATGGGAGACTCAATTAAAAGCTATAAAAGATGTTGTCAAAAAATCTGGTATTAATCCAAATGAGATTGATTCGATTGGAATCACAAATCAAAGAGAAACAACAGTAGTTTGGAATAAAAATACAGGTAAGCCAGTGTATAATGCCATAGTTTGGCAAGATAGACGAACAGCTTTTTTATGTGAAGAGTTAGAAAATAAGGGTTTAGAAAAATTATTTTATGAAAAAACAGGTTTAGTATTAGATGCTTATTTTTCTGGTACTAAAATTAAATGGATTCTAGATTCTAATAAAGAAATTAAGGATTCAGCCATGAAAGGAGATTTATTGTTTGGAACAATAGATACATGGTTGATATGGAATTTAACTAACAAAAAATATCATGTAACGGACTATACAAATGCAAGTAGAACTTTACTTTTTAATATTCATTCTTTAGAATGGGATGAAGAACTTTTAGCTTTACTTAATGTACCCAAAATAATTTTACCAAAACTTGTTGATAGTTCAGAAAAAGTAGGAACTATTGATCTAAATATTCTTGGCGTTGAAATTCAAATATGTGGAATTGCAGGAGATCAACAAGCAGCATTGGTTGGACAAATGTGTACAAATCCTGGAGATGTTAAAAATACTTATGGTACAGGTTGTTTTTGTATGATGAATACAGGAAATAAACCTGTAAAATCAAATAATAAAATGTTAACAACTATTGCTTGGAAAATGGGTAGCCAAACTGTATATGCTTTGGAGGGAAGTGTATTTATTGCAGGTGCAGTTGTTCAATGGTTACGAGATCAGTTAAACATCATTGAGCATGCTGCTGAGATTGAAGGATTGGCAAGTTTGGTTGAAAACAGTGGAGGAGTAACTTTTATTTCAGCACTTTCTGGTTTAGGAGCTCCATATTGGAATCCAAATGCTACTGGTGCAATAATGGGTATTACAAGAGGAACTAATAAATCACACATAGCGAGAGCTGCTTTGGAAGCCATTGCATTGAGGTCACGTGAAATAATAATAGAAATGGAGAAGGATTCAGGAACAAAATTTAATAATTTAAAAGTTGATGGTGGTGCCAGTAATAATAACCTATTAATGCAAATTCAGTCTAATTTATTAAACACAAATGTAATTAGACCAAAAATTACCGAAACTACTGCATTAGGAGCTGCTTTCTTTTCAGGACTAGCCTCCGGTTTTTGGTCTTCTATTGATGAGTTAAACGGAATATGGGAAATTGATAGAGAATTTTGTGCTGCACCATCAAAAAATGATGAATCAGTCATTAATAATTGGGAGAGTAGAATAAAAAAAGTTCAATAAAAGTTGAATAGAAAACAAAAGTTTGAATATTTAAATAAAAACAAGGTATTTGACTTCATTATTGTTGGAGGCGGAGCAATTGGTTTGGGTTGTGCTTTAGATGCTTCCAGCAGGGGATATTCTGTAGCTTTATTTGAAAAACATGACTTTTGCAAGGGAACATCATCAAGGAGTACAAAGTTAATTCATGGTGGGGTAAGATATTTAGAGAAGTTTCAATTTAAGCTCGTTTACGAAGCTTTAAAAGAAAGGGACTTTTTGATGAAAAATGCATCTCATGTTACAAATAAAATAGGCTTTGTTATTCCGGTTTATAAACCATTATTAAAGTTTTATTATTGGTTTGGTTTAAAACTTTACGACTTAATTTCAGGAGATTCTTTTTTTCCAAAATCAAAAATTATTAATAAGAAAAAAGTTCAAGAGCTGTTACCCAATATTAATAATAAGGGTCTTTTAGGAGGAGTTTGTTTCTTTGACGGCCAATTTAATGATTCAAGACTTGGTATAGATATTGGTTTAACTGCTGAAAAATTTGGAGCTACTCTGTTTAACTATTCTTCAGTTGAAAGTTTTATTAAACATAATGATATTATCAAAGGTGTTAATGTGCGTGATAGCGTTAGTAATAATATTTATGAAGTTAAATCAAAGATTGTTATAAATTGCACAGGAGTTTTTTCCCAATCAATTATTAATTTAGATTATGAGACTCCTAAAAATATTATCAAACCTAGTCAGGGAACACATCTGGTTGTTGAAAGAAGGTTTTTAAAAAGTGATTTCGGATTTTTAATTCCTAAAACCTCTGACGGAAGAGTTTTATTTGCAATTCCGTGGCATAATTCTGTTATTTTGGGAACAACAGATAATGAAATAAATGAACCTGAGATTAATCCCAAACCAAAACTCAGTGAGATAAATTATATTTTAAAAAATGTTGAACAATATTTAAGAGAGAAACCTCATAAAACAGACATTAAAACTATCTATACTGGTTTAAGACCTTTGGTTGCAGATTCTTCCAAATCAAAATCAAAAGATTTATCAAGAAAACATAAAATTTTTACAAGTAAATCAGGCTTGATCAGTGTGGTTGGAGGCAAATGGACTACCTACAGGAAGATATCAGAAAAAACTGTAGATGAAGGTATTAGGAATAGTAATTTAAAATTTTTAAAATCTAAAACAAGAAAAATAAAAATTTTTAATGGTCTTAGTATTATTAAAAACGATAAATCTATTAGTAAAAAAATTGATTTATCTCCATTATCCATAGTTCATTTTGTTAGAAATGAAATGGCAATTAATCTTGATGATATTATGTCACGTCGTTCTAGATGTTTATTTTTAGATGTTGATGAAAGCTTACGTCTTGCTCCAAAAGTTGTTAAAATCATGGCTAAAGAGCTTCAAAAAGATGATAAATGGCAGAATGAACAACTAAAATCTTTTATTGAATTAACAAAACTTTATAAAATATAATTATGGACTCAATTTTAGCTGAATTTATAGGAACATCTATACTAATGTTATTAGGAATTGGAGTAAATGCCAATACTAGTTTGAAAAATACAATTGGAGGTGAAAATTCTAATTGGATATTAACTAGTATGGCCTGGGGATTATCAGTTTTTGTAGCAGTATTTATTACAGGTCAGTATAGCGGAGCTCATTTAAACCCTGCTGTTACTGTTGGTCTAGCTGTTGCCGGAAAATTTTCATGGTCCCTAGTTTTAGGATATGTATTTAGCCAACTGCTGGGTGCTATGTTTGGAAGTTGGCTTGCTTATGTTGTATACATAGATCATTATAGACTGACTAAGGATGAGGATAAAGTTAGAGGCTCTTTTTGTACTGGACCGGCAATAAAAAACTATAAAAACAATTTTTTCAGTGAATCAATTGCAACTTTTATTTTAGTTTTTGCAATATTTTTCATTGTGGAACCCAATTTAGAGATAGAAGGAGAGATTGTAAACTTTGGTTTAGGAGCTTTGGGTGCTCTTCCTGTCGGTATATTAGTTTGGGTTATAGGAATGACTCTAGGGGGAACCACTGGTTTTGCTATAAATCCAGCTAGGGACTTTGGACCTAGATTAATTTACTCATTACTCCCTAGAAAAAATAAAAATGCAGATTGGTCTTACAGTTGGGTTCCGGTTTTTGGACCTCTTTTTGGAGCAATTTGTGCAGGTCTACTTTACACTTTTTTAATTTAATTAATGGTTATTAAGACAGATCTTCCTGCTGTTGTTGGATCTTCAGGATTAGTTGGTTCATTTTTAATTAATAATCTTTCAGTTTTATATCCGAAGGTAATTTCTTATTCCAGAAGAAAAATTCATTTTGATAAAAAAAATGTAAAGAATATAATCATAGATTTTAATAATCTTGAAAATGAAATCTCATTTAAAGAAATCGATCACTTGTATATTGCTCTTGGAACAACCAGAAGAAAGTCTGGCAGTGATAAAAATTTTGAATTAGTAGATTATCACTATTGTATAAATTTAGCAAGGTCTGCAAATAAGATGGGTGTTAAAAGAATATCGGTTATCTCTTCAGTTGGTTCTGATCCTAATTCTAATTTTTTATATCCAAGAACAAAAGGAATGCTTGAAAGAGACATTATTAAAATTCCCTTGGATCATTTAAATATAGTAAAACCAGGAATTATTCTTGGGAAAAGGATTGAAACTAGAGTAGGTGAGAATTTGGGTAAAATATTTTTTTTTCTAATTGATAAAATTCTTTTCGGATCCTTTAAAAAATACAAAAGCATTTCAGCAAATGATATATCAAAAGCTATGATTTTCCAATTAGTTAATTCAAAAAAGAATTTAAAAGTTTTATACTATAGTGACTTGAAAAAATCCTCAAATAGTTTTCAGAGTCTGCTTAATATTGATTAGCATAATTATTTACATTTGCCAGAAAATTAATCAATGTTAAATATTCATAATCTATCTGTTTCTTTCTCTGGAGAGTATCTATTTAAAGAAATATCTTTCAAATTAATTTCAGGTGATAGGGTAGGTTTAATTGGAAAAAATGGCGCTGGAAAGTCAACTTTATTAAAGTTACTTTCAAAAGAATCAGAATTTGATTCTGGTTCAATTGCTTATGAAAAAGATTTAAAAATTGGATTTTTAAAACAGGATATTGATTTTGAAAAAGGACGGACTGTCCTAGATGAGGCCTATCAAGCATTCACAGAAATAAAAGAGTTAGAAAAAAAACAGAATCATATTAATACACAACTAAACGATAGAACTGATTTTGAAAGTGACTCTTACTTATCACTTATAAATGATATAAGTGATGTAAACGACAGATATGAACTAATTGGTGGATATAATTATCAAGGTCAAACAGAAAAAATATTACAGGGTTTAGGTTTTGAACGACAAGACTTTTTAAAAAATACTGACACTTTCTCTGGTGGATGGAGAATGAGAATTGAGTTAGCAAAGCTTCTTTTACAAGATAACGACTTACTATTATTGGATGAGCCAACAAATCATTTAGACATAGAGTCTATAATTTGGCTTGAGGATTTTCTTAAATCATTCTCCGGAGCTGTAGTAATAGTTTCTCATGATAAAATGTTTTTAAACAATGTGACAAACAGAACAATTGATATTTCTCTTGGAAGAATTTATGATTTTAACAAACCTTATTCAAAATATCTTATTCTAAGAGACGAAATAAAATCACAACAGATAAGTGCTCAAAAAAATCAAGACAAGCACATACAACACACTGAAAAATTAATTGAAAAATTTAGAGCAAAAGCATCAAAAGCTTCAATGGCCCAATCCTTAATCAAGAAAATAGAAAAAATTGATAGAATTGAGGTAGATCAAGATGATAACAGTGTAATGAAATTAAATTTTAATATTTCATTAAACCCTGGAAAAGTTGTTACTGAAATTGAAAATTTATCAAAAAATTTTGGTGAAAATAAAGTTCTTACCAGCATTAATTTATTAATTGAAAGACAAAGTAAAATTGCATTTGTAGGACAAAATGGTCAGGGTAAGTCTACATTAGCAAAAATAATTGTTGGTGAATTGAATCCTAATTCAGGAAGTTCTAAACTTGGCCATAATGTTCAAATAGGGTATTTTGCTCAAAATCAAGCAGAATATTTAGACGGAACTAAAACAGTGTTGCAAACAATGATAGATTCTGCAAATGAATCTAACAGATCAAAAGTTCGAGATATTCTAGGATCTTTTTTATTTCAGGGTGATGACGTTGAAAAATACGTTAGAGTGCTTTCGGGTGGAGAAAGAAATAGGTTAGCACTTGCAAAATTATTATTACAACCCTTTAATGTCCTTGTTATGGACGAACCAACTAATCATCTAGATATTAAATCTAAAAATGTATTAAAAAAAGCATTGATTAAATTTAATGGTACCTTAATTTTAGTTTCACATGATAGAGACTTTCTTCAACAGTTAACTAATAAAGTGTATGAGTTTAAAAATCAAAAGATTAAGGAATATTTAGGAGATATTGACTATTATTTAGACCAAAGGCAAGTTGAAAATTTTAGAGAAATTGAAAAGAAAGAAAAAAAAATAGCTTCAAAGTCAAACAAGGGACCTACAAATTCTAATAAAAGAAATTTAAAGAAAAAAATTAGTAATGTCGAAAGTAAAATATCCAGGCTTGAAAAAGAAATATCAATCATAGACGATAATCTTTTAAATAATTATGAAAAAACAATTTCTTCTCCAAATTTTTTTGCTAATTATGAAAAAAAGAAAGCAGATTTAGACTTGTTAATGAAAAAATGGGAAAACTTAAATTTATCTTAAAAGCTCTATATTTATAATTATACTTTTTAACCTTTTAACAATGTGTAACTTAAATAATGAAGAGCTATGGCTAATTATTAGGTTATATTTTTTTGCATTAAGTCCTATTGTTTTGGCACTTTATTATTTGAAACAAAACAAAATTAATATTAATACTGCTATCACATTATGTTTAACTTTTTTTATTTGTGCTTTTGGATTTGAAATTTGGTTAACCTATGGTTTAATTGATGGTCTTCCTGTAAGTTTCAGAAGATCTGAGGCTTTGAATTGTGCAATTCCTCAAGATTTAAACTGGGTTTTAAACTCATTGGGTGATGTACTGATAGTATGGATAGGTTTAGTCATTGTAAAAAAGATTTTTATTAAATCTTTTAATCCATTTGAAAAATGGAATTGGTCTGTTTTTTTAGTTTTTCTTGTATGGTTCGTGGCTCAAAATATTTATGTTGAAGTATTTTTTTATCACCTTCAATTAGGATCAAACGGAGACTTGTCGTGGGGACCACTAATGCCGTTAGGTTCTTATTTCAACCCTATTCTTTTCGAAATTTTAGATAGACCTGTGACTTTTCAATCACAATCAACATGGTTGCTGATGACTCCAATTATATATTTAATAACAATTTATTTAAATAAAAAATCGCATAAAAATGAAGTTAATTAATCTTTGTTTAGATTAGTTATTAGGTAACCTTGGATTTACTGTCATCGATTTTTAAGTATTCTTTGTTTTCTAAAATATCTCTAATAGCTATAACAGTTTCATAAAGATCAATAAAACTCACATAAAGAGGAGAAAACCCTAATCTAATGTTGTTTACTGGTCGAAAATCAGGAATTATTCTTTTTCTATACTTATCACCTTTAATGAGGAGTTTACAAATCTTCCAAGCTTCTTTATGTTGAATTGTAATGTGAGATCCTCTTGATTTTGATTCAATTGGTGATATTATTTTTATATCAAATTTATTTAGCTCAATATTTATAATTTTTATTAAATACTCTCCTAATTCAATACTTTTATTTCTGATATTAATTATTCCTGCTTCAAGTACTAAATCAAGTCCAGTGTTTACAGGAATTAATGAAAGAACAGATGGAGTGCCGGCATTAAATTTATTTATATTATCAGCAGGTTTATATTTGTTTTCAAAATCAAAAGGTTTTGAATGCCCAAACCATCCTTTTATAGGGTTTTGTAAATGATTTAATATATCTTTAGAAACATATAAAAATGATGGGGAACCAGGACCACTATTTAAAAACTTATACGTACATCCAATAGCAGCTTTAGTTTTAGAATCTTTTACATCAATATCTATAACTCCAATTGCATGACTACAGTCCCAAACAATTATACTTTTATTATTTTCAGCAAATTCGTTTAACTCTTTAATAGGGTAAAGAAAGGAACTTTTATAAGTTACAAGACTTAAGCAGTATATTCCTGGGTTTTCTTGAATTGATTTTTTTAAAACGTCAATATTACAGCTTAAATTATTATAATTTAAGATTATAATTTCTTTTTTTTCTGTGTAGTCTTTTAATCCCTCAATTATGTAATTATCACTAGGAAAGTTTAGACAGTCAGTTACTAGGTTTTTTTTATAATGATTACTATTTATAAGACAGTATAAGATTTTGTACAAATTTACTGAAGTTGATTCGCCTACTAAAACTTCATCATTATCTGAGTTAATTAATTTTGACATTTTAAAATTAATTTTTTCAGATATTTTTAACCAATTGTCATTCCAGCTTCTTATCAAGTTTTGACCCCACTCTTCATTAATTGTTTTATCTAAGTTTTCAATACTTTTTAAAGGAAGTTTTCCTAAAGAATTTCCATCTAGATATATTTCATTCTCATTGTTTAGAAATCTTGATTTGAATGACTTAAGATTATCATTATTATCTTTTTCTATTGCAATCTGTTTTAATTCCATTAAAAACTTTTAAAATATGGTTTTATTATTTTAACCCATTGTTTATACATTTTTTTACTAGGATGTAAACCATCTTCAGCTATTAAAGATTTATTTTTTAAAGCCGTTCTAGAATTTTGGGTTATATCAAAAAATTTAATACCATTAATACTACATTCTTTAGATATTATATTATTGAATTCATTTATTTCTTTTTCAATTTTTTTTGTGTCTTTACTGTTGGCAAAGGGGGTGACTCCCCAGTCTGGAATTGAAACAACAAAAACTCTCTCTTTTTTTCCATTAGCATATTTTATAGATCGTTCTAAAAGCTCGATAAAATCTTTTTTAAAACTTTCAATACTTCTTCCTCTATATTGATTATTAACTCCAATTAATAAAGAAACAAAATCATAATATTTAAATTTTGTTTTGTTTAAAGTATCGATCAGTTGATCTGTAGTCCATCCTGATTTTGCAATAATTGTTGGATAACTTATTTTATTTTTTAAAGATTTATAAAGTTGAACTGGCCATCTTTCAGATTCTTTTACACTTTCTCCAATAGTATAACTATCGCCAAGAGCTAAATAACTGTAAGAATTAGATTTTTTTGATTGGCTAAAACAGAAAAAGGGAATTAATATGATTAATATTAAAAAATTTTTCATTTAATCAGTTTGATGAGTTTTTCAATTTTACCAATACAGATTTTTGTTCAGCATTCAAACCATCAGCTGTAAAAATTGAAATCCCACTAGCACCATTTGTTTTAGATATCTTAATGGCCTTTTCAAAATCACCGGGATTTTTTAAAGCCCCAGCATAAAGCCCCGAATGAATAGGGAATTCAACATCACTAACTCCTTGTCTTGTTGCAAATCCAATCCAATTGATATTTTCTCGGTAAAAATTTTGATACAACATTGGATATGCCGAATCTAAATTCCAATCATTCCATGCTTGTCTAACCATCTGTCTTGACATTTCTGGAAAAGGAAAAACTGCAGCAGTTACTTTTTTGTTTTTTGAATGAGCTATATCAATAATTTCATTTACTAAGCTTGTAATAGCATTAAGTCTAAATTGTCTCCACTCTGTTGAAAGGTGTGGATTTCTCATTTCTAATGGATTTTTATTAAATATTTTTTTAAACTCTTTAATGGCTATAGGGTGATAACCATAATCGTATTCTGGCAGCTCAGTATCTTGCACTATATTATATTTAGGTTGTAAGTCTGCTCCTAATATTACATCAGGGTACCTTACATAATCTAAATGAACTGATTCCAGACCATCAACCTCCATTAATTTTTTAGCATTATTTATAATATGATTTCTTGCATCTGGATGAAATGGACTCAACCATTGATAATAATTTACATATGCCCTGTAATCTAGAGAGTTTTGACCATTTCTGTTTACCGCATACCATTCAGGATTTTTATTGGCAATGGTGTCTCCTGGTCTATTTACAGTCCACATCCATCCATGTACTTTTATATTTTTTTTATTTGCTATTGGAATAATTTCTTTTAAAATTTTAGGGGAGCCACCAACTAAAATTTCACTTATTCCTAAAGAGTCGTAATAGTTAATTTTTTTCTCCCATTTTTCTTTAACAAAATTATTACTTGCTCCGGTCCAGGTACTAATTGTAAAATCTTTGTTCTTTTTTTCACTTTTACAATTAATTAATAAAATTGAAACTATTAATAATAATATTTTTTTTGTCATAATTTAATTTTTAATCATTCCTGATTCATCAATAGATAATTGTATTTTACCATCACTAGCTCTTAATACGAATCCATTTTCTGTTTTCAGAAAATTACATGAAATTTTTATATTATTAAATTGAATGTCACTAAATATAAAATAATCGTTTGGTTTTGATTTTTTTAAATATTTTAAAGAACCAAAAGAAACTTCTCTAAAAAGTGTATATAAAGCTTGAGTTGTAACTATATCTTCAGCTTCTCTATATTCAAAATTATCTTCAGCAAAAATTAGAAAACCCCAATTTTCTGGAACATGCATGTTTACAATACCTTGAGGAGACCATACCCAATTGTATTCGGGTAAAAATTTTCCATTTTCTTTTTTTCTGGAATAAACACCATTGTTTATTTCAAAATCCCAATTAACTCTTGAAAAATTGATTCTCCAGATGTCTCCAGAAATCACTTCTTGATTTTTATTCTTGTTTTTTAGTTTTGTTATTTCAGCTAAAGGAATAGCAATTTCCACAGTCCAATATTTATCTAAATCACTTGGATTATTTAAAGTGCCTATAATATTAATACCAGACTTGAGTCCATTTATATTCCAACTGCTATCAGCCTTGCCATTAAGTCTGTAAGGCCTGTCTAAATATAAATCCCATTCAGTTCCTAAAGCATTGATTTCTATTTCTCCATAACTAAACACATGGTTGTTTGGATTTATAAAAACCTCAAAATCATTATTGTAATAAATTACTTCATCTCTTCTTGTAATATCTCCCCAAATATGTTTTTCATTGAGTTTAGCAAAAACATACAAATATTTGCTTCCCCATAACATTTTAACATTTGTTTTTTGGTTAGGTATTTTTATTCCCTCAATATCAATAAAATCATCACTGTAAATAGCATTTTTCCATGCTAATTCTTCGTCTTTTCCATCAATAAAAATAGGTTCATTAGTTTTACTAACAACATAATGTTTTGGTAAGATTATTTTATCATTTAAGTCTAATTCGATTGTTTCCATATTATTACAACTGTGTTGAATTATAATAAAAAATAAAAAAAATATCCTCATGTTTTTAATATATAAAGATGTATTTGTAAATTAAAGTTATTAATAATTATTTTTAATGAATTACTTTTTATTTATCTATATAATTCTTTCGACTTTTTTTAATCAAGAAATAAAAGTTATTTCCTATAACATAAGGTATAATAATCCAAATGATGGTAAAGATATATGGGAAAACAGAAGATCTTCTGTTGTAGAATTTATTAAAAATGAAAAACCTGATTTATTGGGTTTGCAAGAAGTTACACTATCTCAACTTAATTACTTAAACTTAAATCTATTAGAATATTCTTACATAGGTGTCGGTAGAGATGATGGTAAAACTAAAGGGGAGTATAGTCCTGTATATTATAAAAAATCATTATTTCATTTAATTAAATCAGATACATTTTGGTTATCAAATTCTCCAGATTATGTTTCTGTAGGATGGGATGCATCAATGGAAAGGATTTGTACTTATGGACTTTTAAAACACAAAGATTCTAATAAGAAAATTTGGATTTTTAATACACATTACGATCATATTGGAAGAATTGCTAGAAATAACTCGTCTAAACTAATAATTGAAAAAATAAGTGAATTAACAGATGATAATGATTTTGTTATATTGACAGGCGATTTCAATGATTTGCCAGATTCAAAGGCTATAAAAACTATAACAGATCAATTAGATGACACTAATTCATCACTAAATCCAAATGAAGTCTCTTACAAAACTTTTAATGGTTTTAAATTGAATCCTGAGTCAAACAATAGGATAGATTATATTTTTCAAAATAATTTTAAACTAATTTCATCAGGACACCATTTACTAAAAACTGCTGAAAATCGCTGGGTTTCTGATCATAATCCAGTTTATGCAAATCTTAAATTTTAATTATGAAATATTACTACTTGATTTTTTGTTTATTGTTTTCATGCTCAACAACAAATAATTCCAAAGATAATTTTGGAATTGTAATTCATGGAGGAGCAGGAACCATTTCCAAAAATAACATGACAGAGGAAATGGAAAAAAATTATAAAAATGCTTTAAAAGAAGCTGTTTTAATTGGATATGAGATTTTAAACAATGGTGGAAGTAGCCAAGATGCTATTGAAAAAACAATAATTTATTTAGAGAATTCTCCACTATTCAATGCTGGTAAAGGTGCTGTTCTTAATTCAGAGGGTGATGTTGAGCTTGACGCTTCATTTATGGAAGGAAAATATTTAAATGCTGGAGCTATTTCAGGGGCTAAAAAAATTAAAAATCCAATATCAACAGCAATAAAAGTGATGAATTCTTCTCCTCATGTAATGCTTTCTGGAGATGGTGCTGATATATTTGCAAAACAGCAAAACCTGGAACTTGTAGATCAAGATTATTTTAAAACTGAAAGAAGAATCAAAAGTCTGGAAAGAGTAAAAGATGTTGAAGAAAAACTAATTTCAAATCTTAATATTCAAGATTATAAAGTTGAAAAATTTGGAACTGTAGGTTGTGTAGCGCTTGATAAGTTTGGAAATTTAGCATCGGGGACATCCACAGGTGGAATGACTAATAAAAAATGGAATAGAATAGGGGATGCCCCAATAATTGGAGCAGGTACATACGCCAACAATAATACCTGTGCAGTTTCTTCAACAGGATGGGGAGAATATTTTATAAGAGGTGTAGTAGCTTATGACATATCTGCCTTAATGGAATACAAGAAATACTCTGTAACTAAGGCTTCAAAAACTGTTATTGACAAAATTGCTTCTATGGGTGGTGATGGAGGTGTCATAGCTATTGATAGTTATGGAAATATTGCAATGGAAATGAATACCTCAGGAATGTATAGAGCACATGTAGATTCAAATGGAAAAGTAGATGTCAAGATTTATAAATAAATCTTATTTTAATTCTATTGCTTCTGTTATTTCCTTAAAAAAGTTTAATTGGACCATCTAGGAAATGCGATATTACTGTGTTACACTTATGTAGAATATTTTCTGGTTTTTTTTAAGTAATTCCAGCACTTGAAGATTTCCATAAACCTCCAGAAGCGGTTCCTGCATACATTATGTCGGTATTAGATAAAACTACATCTATGGCAGTAATTCTTCCACTCATTCCACCAGGGCCAATACTTCTTGGTGCAATTTCCTCTAACCATTTAGTTGTAAATTCTTGAGATTCTATTTGTAATGTAAATCCAATAAAAAATATCCAAATCAAATGTTTCATATTAAAAAATTAAGTTATTAATGAGAATTAACATTACAATATACTAAATCTATATAAAATTTAATTTTGTTTTAAATGCTTCATTATATGAATTAAAAAGTATTAATTTTAATTATGTTTTATACAAAAAAAATATTTCTATTTGCTGTGTTGTTTTTGATAAGTTGTGAATCAAATAGTACAAAAAAAAATAGTCTCACAGATTTGGAAATTTTAGAATCAAAATCATCTTTTGTTAATCTCTCTAAACAAGAAGTTGATTTAAAGTTATTTTCTAATAAAAAAATTATTCTTAATTATTGGGCTACTTGGTGTGGTCCATGCATAAAAGAAATGCCCGATTTGATGAATGCTGAAAAAAAATTAAAAGATAGTGATGTTTCCCTTTTTCTTGTTTCCGATGAGGATATGTCTGTTATTTCAAAATTTGTTGATAATAATTCATACACTTTGAATTTTATAAAATCAAATGTTTCAAATGAAATGTTGGGAGTTTATTCTTTGCCAACAACAATTTTATTTGATAAGAAGGGAAAAAAAATTGAAACTATTGTAGGAGTCCTTGATTTTAGTGATGATAATCTCATTAATAAATTTTTAGAATATTAATATGAAAAATTTTTATATTATTGTATTACTCATTTGTTCATGTGCCCAAAACGATAGCTTTTCTAAATTAGATTTTGATAATTCATTTGATAATGCTCAACCCTATTTGTCATCTGATAATCTTAGTGCATCTATTTCTTGGATTTCTTCAAATAAAGACAAAGCAATTTTAAATTTTAGTCATTTCATAGAAAACCAATGGACAGATCCAATGCTATTGTCATCTGGAAAAAATTGGTTTGTAAACTGGGCGGATTTTCCAGCTCATGCAATTAATGATAACTTGATATTATCTAGTTATTTGAAAAAATCTGATTCTGGAACGTACAATTATGACATATATTTGAATTTAATCGATTTGAATGGGAATATTGTAAAAGAAAATTTTCTTTTACACAACGATGGTTTAAAAGCAGAACATGGATTTGTAAGTATTGTTTCAAATGAAAATACAGGTTTTTATGTTTCCTGGCTAGATGGAAGAAACACTATTGTAAAACATTCTGATGGATCACATAAGCCAATGACAATACGTTTTGCAGAAGTTACAAAGGATGGTGATATTATCAACGAAAATGAAATTGACTCAGAGACTTGTGATTGTTGTCAAACATCAATTATTTCTTCAAAAGAAGGGCCAATTATAGTTTACAGAGATAGAAGTAAAGATGAGATTAGAGATATATACATAGCTAGAAATATTAATGGAGTTTGGACAAATCCAAAACCAGTTTTTAATGATGGCTGGGTTATCAACGGATGTCCTGTAAATGGACCAAAAGTTGATGTAAATTTATCTAATCTAGCTGTAGCTTGGTTTACAGTTGTGGATGGAAAACCATACACTAGATTAGCATTTTCAAAAAATTATGGAGAAACTTTTGATCATCCTATAAATTTTAATGATAATGATGCTATTGGAAGAGTCGATGTAGCCTTTTTAGATAATAAACAGGTAATAGTTAGTTATATGGAGTTTGATGGAGATAGTGCATTTTTAAAAGTAAAGAAAGTTTCTATTGATGGAAAAGTCTCAAAACCTTTTATTGTATCTAAAATTGATGCTGGAAGAAATACCGGTGTTCCTCAGTTAGAAATAATTAATAATGATGTGTATCTTGCATGGACGACCTATGAAGATGAAATAAATAGTTTGAAAACTAGAAAAATAAAATCAAATAGTATTTAAACAAAAAAGCCTTCAAATTTATTGAAGGCTTTTTTTATTATTAGTGGAAATTTTTATTGAGGAATTCCTGACCCTCCAAATGGTGCCCAGTTAGCATGAACCATTTTCCATCCAGAGTCTGTAGCAATCCAAACAGAAGATGCTCTAGTACTATAGTCAACTTTTTCATCTGAATCGTTGAATGAATAAGCTCCTTTAGCATAGAATTTCAAAACAGCCATGTTCATTTCTGGAGAAAAATCAACTTCAATGTCATTTAGATCGAAACTTTCCCAAGTAAAGTTTCGATCAGCTAAAAATAATTCCTCAGTTTGAGTATAAAACTCGGTTAAACTTGAGTCACCTGAAGTAAGCATCATATCTTCAGAAATATATTTTTTCCATTCATCTAGATCTTGTTCAATTATAGCGTTTTGAACATTAGCTTGAGCTTCCTTTAGGTTTTTGATTAAATTATCTTTGTTAGCTGTTCTCCAGTATGTAACTAACTTAGGTTGATATGGTGATGCCCATGGAGCAACATCAAAGGCTTTTAATTGGTTTGAAAAAGCTTTTTGATAATCACCTTCCATAGCATAAATTTCAGCTTTAGAATCTAATGCATTTGGACCATCGTGTAAGCTAATGGACTTATCAATAGCCTCGTGAGCAGATTTGTAATCATCTTCTCTAGCATAACCATAGGCCATAAAATTATAAGCACCTGCAGCTAATGAGGGGAATTTTTTTGCAAATGCTTTATTTGAGTCCATATCTTGACCAGCATTAAACCAGTTGATAAGAGCACTATTTGGATTATCTGCCAATGCAGCTTTGACTGCTTCTTCAAATTTATCATTAGTTGTAGATAGAAGTGTGTACCAAGCTCTTTCTTCATCAGTTAGTGACTTAACATTTATTTTTTTTAGTTTATCAGATCTTGAACCCCAATCTTGATTATTACTAGCTGCAGCTGCAATTACAAGTTTAGCACACTCGCAATCTTCGTCCACAACTAAAGCAGCTTTTGCCATACCAATTGCCATATGAGCTTCAATATTAGATAAAGAAGTTATTGCTTCATTTACAATCGTTGAAGCTTTTTTGTTACAAGATGTTTTTTCAATCCACTGTTGAGCATTTGCATTTAAAAAAAATGTAAATGACATTAATGATGTTAATAATATTTTTTTCATAATAAATTGTTTTTTTAAGTCTATAAATATATTAAAAAAAGCTGTAACATACTGTAAAGTATGTTTTTTTAATAAAAAAGATTAAAAAAAAACCCCTCAAATTGAGGGGGAGGTAATTAAGAATTTATGTAAAAAAAAATTATTCAGTTTGTGGACTGTCAGCTCTTTCATATACATAGAACATTTGAACTTTTCCGTCAATTATTAATGCATCATGAATTTGATAGGCTTTAACCTCATTTCCTTCAACTTGTAATGTAATATCATGACCAGATGTTACCCATTGACGTAGTTTTCCATCTTTGTCAGTATACTCATTTGCAATCAAATAGTTTGTTTCCCATTTAGGAGCATTGTTTTCAAACCATTGGGTTAAAAATTCAATGTGAGCATCAGTACCATCAAAAACAGTTCCATCTGGACCAATAGATTTGAAGTTTTCAGTT
>Ga0222715_10001280_pt1 | contig 24229 bp, 27 predicted proteins | sample C33_9DmetaG_FD_165056 | JGI IMG/M metagenome (GOLD analysis project Ga0222715, IMG submission 165056) | Estuarine water microbial communities from San Francisco Bay, California, United States - C33_9D | ecosystem: Environmental > Aquatic > Marine > Unclassified | place: USA: California...
ATTGACCCCAAAAAAATGTCAGACATTGATCTCTACTTTGAAGTAGATCGTATCTGGATTGCGGACGACTGTCCTGAAATGACTCCTAAGAAGTTTACCAAATATTTGACGGAAAATTTTGATGGGGAAGTAGCCAAATTACGGCTTAACTATTACACTTGGAAAAACGACGCTTGGTAATTAATTATGATGAGCAACACTTATAAAAAGTTTATGAATATAGACTTCGAAGAAATGACCCTAAAAGAACTTGAATTAGCCCAACAGACTATCATGATGCACCGTAGACGAAAAGGCAGTGGTATTATGAAGTCATTGAAGATAGGCGACAAGGTCGTAGTAAGAACTGGCCGCAAGACTCACAGAGGCAAAGTACCGCCTAAGATGACAGGGTATATCAAGGAAGTGAAGAGATCAAGAGTATTAGTTGACTGTGGCCAATATGGCGCTTGGACCGTGCCTAATACCAACTTGGAGGTGTAGTGTGTTTTGGCTTTTATTACTGGTTCCACTACTAAGTATTGGTGTTAATATTCACTACTTGTCTAACCATCCGTCGGATTTTTTTACAGGATTGGTTAACACTTTTGCTTGGATAGGCGGTATATTTCTCATATTGGTAGTGTTGTTAATCACAGGGAATTTAGACTAAATGAATAACCATCCTAAATGTACGTATAAGAAATTACTTCCTGTAGACGAATTCGGTCGGCCAGGTGGTTCATTCTCTACAATCGACTTGCCAGTAGTAGGAGAAAAAACTCTGACCAGAGTAGGGTACATTAGAGCAATAGATAGGGAAACCCAAGTGTACGAAGTCAAAGACCATGAAAAAGGTTGGGTTTTTCTAGTGCCTTTCGCCGATGTAAAAATAATGGACCAAAATACTTGACAAATATAGAGTATGAGTGTATCATATTATATATTGTTAGAAAACAAGTTGAAAAACTTACAAAAAAGTTAGTAAAAAGGGTTGACAAAAACCCAATGGTAGTGTAGAGTAGTATATATTGGTAAAGAATTTCGTGGTGATCACGAAGGGGTCAGCAGTCCCATACTGCTAAACTTGATAATGGCACAATGCCTAAGGAAATGTAAAATGACTAAGACTGAAAAAGTACTTAACGCTCTTCAAGAAGGACAGGAACTATCTTCAGCGCAGATCTCATCGCGCTATAATGTAGGTAACCCTGGTGCGACCATTCAGAATCTTCGATTCAAAGGTCACGCAATTTACTTGAACGCACATTCCGACACAAAAGGTCGCGTCGTGAACAAGTATCGATTGGGTACTCCTTCTCGAGCAGTAGTAGCCGCAGGCTACCGCGCACTAGCCGGTCAGTAATCAGTACTCACTGATTACAAAGGAATAACGGGGGGCGCAATGCCCCCCGAATCTTTTATACTTTATCGTTAAAAAACCCTTATATTTCAATATATTTCAATATATTTTTAAAATCCTTTATAAATCAATAACTTAGACGTGCCAATTTCTAGACATTTCAATAAAAGTCTGTATAATATATTATATACACTAAAGAAACAAAGGAAAGTAAGATATGAAACCAGTTAGAGAAATGAAGGACCAACTTTACAAATATATGGATGTGGTCCAAAAACTGCAGGACGAATATTTTGAGCGGGCCGGCTTTACTCATTCTCCGTCAGATTATATTCAGGTTCATTTCGGTAGCAAGTATGCGAAAGTTATCAAGCGAAGCCGCGGTTATGATAATGACGGAAAAGAAATATTCCGTGATGGCCAGTGTGTTCACAGTTTTGTTAATATGCAAAACGGTGACATTTTAAAAGGCTCGTGGAAAGCGCCTGTCAAAAACGGTGTACGTGGTAACATTTTTAGCGATGACTGTGGTGAGAGCGTTATCACAGAGCATGGCCCGAAGTACCTTCGATAACTTAAGGAGACCCAAGTACAATGAGCACTCAAGAAAACAGAACTAACACCCTGAAGGAAGCCAAGAAGGCAATTCGTCGCGCAATGCTTCGGAAGCGACCTGTCTTCCTTTGGGGACCTCCCGGAGTCGGTAAGTCAGATCTGGTTAATCAGTTGGCTGGTGAAGTCAACGGTTACATGATTGATTTACGACTGGCTCTAATGGAACCGACCGATTTACGCGGTATTCCATACTACAACCAGGCTGAAAACAATATGTCTTGGGCACCACCAGTTGATTTGCCGTCACAAGAACTTGCCAAGGAGTTTGAAACTATTATTTTGTTTTTGGACGAAATGAACTCTGCTCCGATGGCGACACAGGCCGCCGCTTACCAGTTGGTGCTTAATCGCAGAATTGGTACTTACGAACTGCCTAATAATGTCGTTATTGTGGCGGCTGGTAACCGTGAAACTGACCGCGGTGTGACGTATCGTATGCCTGCCCCGTTGGCTAACCGCTTCGTACATATTGAAGTGACTGCCGACTTTGACACTTGGCAGGAATGGGCAGTTGAGCGACAGATTCATCCGGATGTTTTAGGTTATCTGACGTTCGCTAAGAACGATCTCTACAGTTTCGATTCTGGTTCTAACGAGAGATCCTTTGCTACTCCGCGCTCGTGGACGTTTGTGAGCGAGTTACTCAACGATCAAGAAGATGACGTTGAAATGTCTGAGGGCGAAGTGACTGATTTGGTTGCTGGTACTGTAGGCGAGGGCATGGCTATTAAGTTTAACGCCCATCGCAAACACTCCGGCAAACTGCCTAATCCGACTGACATTCTTAACGGTACTGTTAAGAAACTGGACGTCAAAGAAGTATCAGCAATGTACTCGCTGACTGTCGCAATGTGCTACGAATTACGGGATTCCTTTAATAAATCGAAAAAGGCTAACCCGAGCAAAGAATGGCACGAAATGTGCGATAACTTCTTCCGCTTTATGATGGATAACTTCCTTACAGAAGTTACGGTGATGGGTGCTAAGATGGCACTCACTAACTATAACCTTCCGCTGGTGCCGGGCAAACTCAAGTCGTTTGACGAGTTTCATAAACGCTTCGGCAAGTATGTAATCTCGGCGATGGAAGGCTGACAGAGTACTTGGGAACCCCCGGAGCCAGTGCAATACTGGATAAACTCCGGGGGGACTTTTAATTATGAAAAAGATATCAGCTGTTGATAAGTTTATGGTTCCATACAACAACAGTGTGGAATGGGACCGCACTATAGGAAAACCTGAAATTAAACGTTTAGGTTTATGCGGTGAAATTATTACATGTAAGTCAAAAGTATACGAACACAAGCTTACAAATCAAATAACTTCTGGTTTTATGTCAAAAGACGAAGGACATTTTATTCAATCCATTGTAGACGACGGGTTTATGAATTGTGTATGCACTAAAGAATACGCGCACAAGGGCAAATGCTCTGCTAAGCCGTACTTACCGAAAGGAAAAGATTCAGTTTCAACTGGCATAACACAAAAACTTACTGACCCTTTAACTAATCCTGGCGATGATCCGAAGAAAGGTGCTAACCGTTCTCATAAACGAAACTTTCCGATAGCACACGACAAAGAAACACGAGCAGAGTGGTATAAATGGAATAAAGAAAACGGATTCAAAAAAGAAAACATGAATGCAGTTTTACGTCTGAATATGGTTTCAAGTTCATATATGATGGCTCTTGCATTTATAGATATGTATTCATTAGTCTCGCACACTAAAGATTCAGAACACTATATCAATAACTTTACTTCAGAGTTTGGCGATATTCTTAAGCAACGATGGACTGAACTAAAGGAGTTATATGCTCATAAGAAGATAAGAATTTATGATGATAATGATTATCTTCAAGATCCCATATTATGGGAAACTATACAAATTGAATGGTATGGCAAAGGCGGGGAAGATCTTAAAGGCATTCAATTTGGCCACGTTGAACCAGTATCAGAAGAATATTGGGCAACTCGTCCTGGAAATGTTTTGCCAATTACTCGTGAAACAAATCTAAATCAAAGTTCAGCAAGTTTATATACTGTCATGGATCGGATGAGGACATCTGTCCGTAAACAAAATTCATGGGAAGAGCAATTAGTAAATAAGTAATAAACTAAAAGGAACATAATGACAAACAATATTAAAAAACTAATTAACACAGTACTGCAAGGTGACTGTTTAGAAAAATTAGATGAGATCCCAGATAAAAGTGTAGATCTTATTATTATTGATCCGCCTTACAACATTAATAAGGATGGAGGTGACGGTTGGGATAGTCAATGGGGTCGAGTAAAAAAAGGCTTTAAGAAAAAAGACCAATCAGTTAGCGAACAAGATTATTATAACTGGTTAGGACAAGTTTTTAGTAAACTTAATACAAAGATGAAAGACTCAGGATCATTTTGGTTTTTCCATAATGAGTTTCCTGCTATGGCAGAACTTAATAATCAAATACTTGCAAATACTGATTTAGAATTTAAAAACTTTATTGTATGGAACAAACTGTTTCAACCATCTAAAGAATACGGTTGGTTGCATGGGTATTGTGAAGTTGAAGGTCTTAAAAATTTTCAAAAAATGTGTGAATATATGCTTTTTTATACACGTAAAGATCTTCATTTGAAAATCAGAAAACGCATGGACGAATTAGGTATAAAAAGAAGTGATCTTTCAAAAAAAGTTCTATCTAAAAGTGGCGGAGAAACAGGCTGGCTGTCGAATCTATTAACTGGAAAATCCAATCCTAGTAAAAAAACTATTGTTGTATTAGAAAAGTATTTAGGGTTGACAATGGATGATCTTGTTCCTAAATTTCGTAATCAAAAAACACATCATAGTGTTTGGAATTTTGATCTGGATAAAAATAAAAAAGGTCATGTTACACCTAAGCCTATAGATCTTCTTAAAAATATAATACTTCATTGTTCTGATCCTGGCGATATTGTATTAGATTGTTTTGGAGGAAGTGGTTCAACTGCTGTTGCGGCGATACAAACTGATAGAAATTTTATTTTAATTGAGAAAGAGCAATCATATATAGATATAACTAAACAGAGAATAGATAGTCTTAATAATTTTAGTGAAATATTTGAAGAAGCCTAGTAAATCAAGCACTTAGAGCCATATTTTTCGTGACAAATCGCCCGAAAAATGCTAAAATATTAGTATAGAAAGTAAAAACTCGAGTACACAAATGTCACAAAATACAACCGCTAATAGTAAAACTGAGAAATACCCGCTTTTGCAAGTAGGCTTTGAGACTGATTCCGAACTTGACGCAAAGGTTCGTGAGTCACTCACAACCGCCCGAATTGGACTTCTGCTTAAAGAGCCGTTCTTTGGTAATCTGGCTACACGCCTGACACTCGTAAATGCTGATGAATGGTTGCCTACTGCCGCTACTGATGGACGTCGTTTCTACTACAATACGAAATTCGTAGAGCAGTTATCCCCTAAACAGATTGAGTTTTTGTTTGGACACGAAGTTCTTCATATTGTATACGACCACATTGGACGCCGTGGTGATCGTGACCCTAAACTGTCTAACATTGCCGCTGACTATTGTGTCAACGGTGACTTGATTGCTAATCGCATTGGCGAGGCTATTGATCAAGTTCCTATTGTACACGATAGAAAGTATTACGACATGTCATTTGAAGAGGTGTATGACGATCTTTACGAGAACGCCGAGAAAATTGACATCGACGAACTACTTGATGCGGTGCTCGATGATCACTTAGATAGCGATGATGGCGGCGAAGGCGAGGGCGAAGGAAAAGGTAAAGAAGGCGGTAAAGGTGGCCGCCCTAAACTATCCGAAGAAGAGCGTAAAGAAATTCGCGATGAGATGAAGGAAGCGATTATGTCAGCGGCGCAGAATGCTGGTGCTGGTAATGTACCCGCTGGTGTGAAACGTATGCTCAAGGAACTTACTGAGCCTAAAATGAACTGGCGTGAGTTGCTTGATGTGCAAATCAAAAGCCTTGTAAAGAGTGATTACTCCTTTATGCGCCCTAGCCGTAAGGCGTGGCACACTGGCGTGATGTTGCCTGGTATGGTCCCTGATGATACAATCGACTTGGTTGTTGCTATTGATGTCAGTGGTAGTATCAGCGAAGATATGGTGCGCGACTTTCTTAGCGAAATTAAGGGTATTATGGACGCCTACACTACGTTCAACATCAAGGTGTTTTGCTTTGATACTGATGTATATAGCGTCAAAGACTTTACTGCCGACAATCTCCACGAGATTAATGAGTATGAGATTGTAGGAGGTGGTGGTACCAGTTTTGAAGTGGTATACGAGTATATGAAACAGAATGGCATTGAACCTAAAAAACTTCTAGTATTTACAGATGGCTATCCGTGGGGTTCGTGGGGAGATGAGAATTACTGTGATGTGTGTTGGGTCATACATACTCACAGAATAGAAGGTGCACCTAAGCCACCGTTTGGTGCTCATGCATATTACGAAACAATCTATAGTTAAGGAGAATGTCGAAATGAATATTAGTAAATTAGCAGTGGCGGCTATCGCATTTGGATATAGTGTTTCAGCATACGCATTGGACAGTACCTATAACTTTATACAAGGGCACGGATCGGTAGGATGGGTAGAGCACTTTGCTGACAACGGTAACGCTGTAGCAAGGGACTGGAATGGTGATGGTAATACTGATGTTATGGTTTTTGCGGCCGCTCATGGAGTTTATTGTCAAAATGGATGCCCAATGGGATGGGATGTGAAAATCCAACCTTATGTATTTCTTAGTAATCCAGACGGCTCTTATAGTCCTACCCGCGCAGGTGGTGTCGCCGCTAGTGAAACAGTAAATGAATGGACTGGTAACTACTTTGCTCAAGGTCCAATTGCGTTAGGTAATGGTGGCGGTGGAGCAACGAATCCTGCTCTTATTTACAACGGAATAAATGCGGCGCCTGGGCCTGTTTTCAACTGGCACGGTTCGGCAATAGGAGATGTCAATAAAGACGGGCGTTTGGATATTGTTGGCTTCTCTGGTGGTACGGTAGTTTATCTTGGCTTTAATCCCGGTGCTCGAGGACAAAACGTAAACGGAGAAGTCAGTGACCTAGGGCAGATTCGTATGCAAAATAGTGCCTTCGCAGGAACACTTATGGATCTGGATGGTGATGGATATCCTGAACTTATTTCTGGAGATATGGATGTTAGATCAGGAGGAGGGTTTGCGGGTAGCGATTCCGCAGTTGCTTTAGATGGAGTGTCTGCAAGACGTGGCGCCATTAACGTATACAAGAACAATGGTGGGGAATCGTTCTCACTAATGCAGATACACCCAGATACGATTCCAGGAGTAGCAGGACTGAGAGCGGTTTATAACAATGGACGTGACATCATCGTGTATGACGAATGCGGTGACGTTTGTGCTACCAATAGTTGGATTCGTGTGTTTGCCACAGGAGCAGGCGGTGTAAGTTTGAAACAGCAATTCGGAATAAGTGGAACTGTTCCGCACTCTAAAGGGCAAGCACCGATGCTCGTTGACTTAAACGGTGATGGCAAAAACGATCTCTATGTCAATCATTATCAAAACTATGCTGGCAGTGTTGGATCACAACATGGCGGTATTTGGTTGAACAACGGTAACGGAACATTTAGCCAACTCGGTAGTGCAATTTTTGCTAACGTGCCTAATGCAGGATCAAAGGGAGCCTTGTTTCCAACCCACGCCAACAATGACGGACGAATGGACTGGATTATTGTTTATGAAGACGGTTCCTTTGGAACACTGCTCTCTCCAATGGCTAGTGTTTCTGTACCAGGCGAAGAAGAGGAAGAAGAGGAAGAGCAAATTGGAAAAGGGTATGCGAGGTTCGCAATGCATGATGTTATCAAAGGACGTGACCCTCGCTTTTGGCAGTTAAGTTTTGTAAAAGACCAGATACTTAACATGCAGGGACACTTTATAGATAACAGCAAATTAATGTCTTTTAACGACATTAATATGGTTCCCGTATTTAACTTTGATGCTAATACTGCCTTGACGTTTGGTGCTACTAAAGCAGACGAGTACGGGGAAATCGATAACGCCGTTGTAGGTTTGCGATACGGAGAAGTTGATGTGGCGGTTGGTATTGATAACAGCCTTATGGGTTGGGCGCCTGGACAAAGCCTGATGCATGTCGATGATCCCACTACTCGTTACATTAATATTAGCCGTAAGAAAAGCATTGGTGAATGGAACTTTAGTGCTAATGCCACTTACGCATTTGGTACAGCAAACGGCAGTTATGGTTATGTCAAAGACGTAGAGGACTTCCACGCAATGGGCTTTGGTGTAAACGCAAATTACGGCAGATTAAACTTTGGTATCACCCAACCGCTACGCATTGAACAGGGCGGGATGATGTTTGCGGACTTTATTGCAGATATGGAGCCTGACGGACGACATATTGACTATACTTTACAGTATGACATGGGCATTACTAAGCATAACAATATTGAGTTTAGCGTTAGTTATATGAATGATGTGGATCACTTACGAGATAACGATGATATCCGTGCTATAGCAAAGTATAAGGCTTCATGGTAAACAGAATACTAAAAGCATTGGAAAAACAGGCGAGTCCAACTGGCTTGCCTGTTTTTTCCACGAATGAATGGCAAGAGTTTAAAGAGCAATACGAAAAGAAAGAAGCAATAGAAGCGTTCGCACATTACATTGTTAGCAATAACATTCCGTTTCCATTTCAAAATATAACTGAAAACGATGTAGTAGATAAGTTTAAAAAACTTAAAGGAATGGACCATAACAAACTGTTATATGGTTATACTACAGACATTACCGACAAGTTTAACGACTACGAATATTCTGTCCAAAAATACTGTAAAGACGTTATAGACATTAATCACTACTATAACGATATTAGTAACTACTTTCAGCAACAGAACAGACTTAAATGTAGTGGTTGGTCACATAAAAGTCCATTAGATATATGGAGCAGTGAAGAAGCATTAAAGAAACTTAACTGGACATTTTGGCGCGAAGGCGTTGTAAAGTATGTAGACGAAGCCAAGTATAGAGAAGCATTTAGACTAGGTGCGTATGTAGCGACACAGTTTAAACCTACAGTTGCCAAGTATGTTTATAACAGGTTTAACGCTAAAACAGTATTAGATACTAGTTGTGGTTGGGGAGATAGATTAGCAGGCTTTTGGGCAAGTAACGCAGAAACTTACGTAGGGTGTGATCCAAATCCAAACGTTTATAAAGCATACATGAAACAATGTGAGTTTTATGACAAGAATATTTTTAACAACGACGGACTGTTAATGGAGTTTAATGCATGCAATGGTTTAGAATGGTTTAGATATGAAGGTGCTAAAACAGTAACTATTTTTAACGCACCCGCAGAAGATATTAAAGACTTTCCCGAACTAAATTATGATCTAGCATTTACTAGCCCACCATATTATAATACAGAACGCTACGCAGAAGGTATAAAAGAGGAAACGCAAAGTTGGTTTAAGTACAAAGAGTTTGATAGTTGGTTAAATGATTTTTTGTTTGTAACACTAGAGAAAACTAAAAGTCTAATTAATTCTGAAACTGGCGTTATAGCAGTAAATATTATTGATGCTAACATTAAAAACAAAAGACATTATGTATGTGACCCTATGACAAAGTTTATGGATGGTATTGGCATGCCGCTACAAGAAGTTATTGGTATGCGTATGAAGCAAAGACCAAAGAACGAAGAAGGCGGCGACAAAGAACATATGCAGGACTGTTTTGTAGAGCCGATATGGGTTTATAGTTCTTCTAATGAAAATACTTTAACACAATTTGAGAGGTTATTCGAATGAGCAGACGTGCTTACATTTTTGATGTTGATGGTACTTTAACTCCTAGCAGACAAAAAATAAATTCGGAATTCAGCGAATGGTTTACTGATTGGGTTAAACAAGAACATGTATTTTTAGTAACGGGCAGTGATTATCCTAAGACTGTAGAACAGTTAGGTGAGGAGATTTGTAATACAGTACAACGTTGCTATAACTGTTCCGGTAATAGTGTGTGGGAGCAAGGTGAAGAAATATACGGTGATGAGTTGAAACTTGAAAACAAAGCACACGACTTCTTAACAGGAAAACTAATTGCTAGTGAGTTTCCATTACGCACAGGAATACATTTTGAGAACAGACCCGGAATGGTTAACTTTAGTGTAGTAGGTAGAAACGCCAATCTTAATGAACGTGCTGAATATGTTAGATGGGACGTTAATACAAATGAACGTCATACGATCGCAGAAGAATTTAATAAACTGTTTCCTGAATACCAAGCAGTTGTGGGAGGAGAAACTGGCTTGGATATTTCCAAGTTAGGCTGTGATAAGTCGCAGATTGTTTGGGACTTCGATGACTATGATATTAGTTTTTTTGGCGATAAAATGGAACCCGGCGGTAACGATTACACGTTAGCAGAGGCAATAAGAACTCGCTACAATGAACAAGACATATTGCATCACGTTACTAGTTGGACAGATACTTGGAGAAGATTAACCCATGGAAAATAAAAAACCTTATCAAAAACTTGCTTGGACAAGTACCGCGTTATTAATACTTGCGGCTACATTAGCGGCATTTAATGTACATCCTCAGTATGTCTGGATGTTTATTATTGCTAATAGTATGTGGACACTGACGGGCATACTATGGAAAGAAACTAGCCTTATTGTACTCAACGCTGGCTTAACAGTAATATATATTGTAGGAATGTTGTGGTAGATAAAAACTAAATTATGAAAGACTACTTTAAATTAAGAATGACTTGGCGGTTGTTTAATGGCGTTGAAAAGATCCTTTTTTTGATTTCTATGGCGTTATTGTTAGGTTCTATAATATTTTTGCTATATATAATATATGGGACTTCATAATACAAGAACAGTAAATCCTCACAACGTCTTAAATAGTAGACGATGTAAGATTACTCCTCCGTATTTTACTACCATTACTATCCCTATTCGTTCTCACAAAATAGAGTCGAGTAAGCAACAAATAATAGATGATTTGGACAAGTGGATCTATCTTTCATTAAATGGAAGATATAGCATTGCTAAGAAAATAATGGTTGGGTTTGATACCAAAATATCCATTAATAAAACAGTAGATCCAACGTACCCAATTATTGGGCACACAAATACATTTGATATGCTTTGGTCTTTAGAATGGGTTGTTGGTTTTGAGGAGCCTAGCGAGGCAAGTTATTTTGTATTATCTTGTCCTATACTAAAAGATCTCAAATAGTAGATTATTCTCCAGTCTGATCTTTAGCCCACGCTCTGCACTTTTTAACATACGCAAAAGTTTTTATAATAACATCGTTTATTGTTGCTGGATCTTTTACTGCCCTACGATCTGCTATCTTAGCAGATGTGGCTAATCTTTGCTCAGTTACTATCTTTACTAGCGTATCTTCTGGTATTCCGGATTGCTCTAGAAGCCCAAGTGAACCAAAAATTAAATTATCAAATAGTTCTCTGTTATTTTCTAATCTTGCATCTACTAGACCGTATGAGTTACTAGTGACATCTATTTGGAATATTTCATTCATAGCATAATGAACCGCCATTAAGCGTTTTAATTCTTCATTAGCCAATGTACACTCTATACCTTCTTTTACAAACCAAATCAGTGCGGAATTTCTTCCATCATTTTGATCACTTTGTTCGGAATTTTCCTGTGCATAACCTGTGAAACTAAATAGTATAGTAAGGATTGTAGTTAATATAATTCTTTTCATACAAATAATTATCAGGAGAACAAACAATGTCAGAAGATACTGAAAATGCTGAAAATGCTGAAGAGACTCCAGTAGAAGTACCTGGTGAGGCGTCTGAAGCATTACCAGAAGCAGGAGAAGCGCCAGAATTTAATTTAAAAGATTTATTGGCTGTTAAGCAGATTGTCGAAGTTGGTGCACGAAGAGGTGCATGGAACGCGGCAGAAATGTCTGCTGTAGGCGTTACTTATGACAGGCTAATGAGATTTTTAAGACATCACTTACCTGCCACTGAACCAGCGCAACAAGAAGTACAAGCAGATGCACCAGAAGCACCTGCTGAATAATCAATATTAAACGGAGAAATATATGAAACACGTTGGCAAGCAAATATCAACTAAAGATAAAATAATTTTACTTTTTAGGGAAGTTCCCGGCGAGCCAGATAACTGTTTAGTAGCAAGAACAGCATCTTTATCACAAGATGATCATGATTCACTAATTACAGTTTTAGAGAGTGACGAAGGCCAGCAAGCCAGCACACTAGCAGAAATTTTACATGTTAAAATGAACGGTGCAGGGCGACCTATTTTAGAAAGTTTACACGTTAGTCAAAAGATTCTAAAATTACCTTCTAGTGATGTTGCTCTTACACCGGATACAAATACTGCTATTCCGCTATCTGAGGTTAATGCCGCTATTCGTGGCGAAGAAGTATCAGCACCAGAAAGTGACGACAGTGGTGTATTAACTGATTCAAAAATTGCAGAAGGCTTGCGTAGTCAGGCTGCTATTATGCAAAAAGAAGCAAAACGTTTACTTGCTGAAGCAGAAGAGTTGTCACCAACTAAGAAAGCAAGAGCAAAGAAGACTACTAAGAAGAAGGCTTCAAAAGCCCGTGCCTCAGCATAAAGAAGTTTACTTAACCGAGTCTTTTAAGAATCGATGGTTGGACATTATTGAAGATGTTGATATCACTAATGTCCCCGTCGAATATATAGACCACCTCGTACTACGCAACGAGCATGACAATGAAGTTGTCATAAGTGTCATCGATCTCTTAGAGGAAGGCGTAGATCCAAGAGACTTAGAAGAAGAACTAACATATCGCATAGATGCCTATGGCGGTGTACTTTCAATTGACTATGTTTTAAACGTTGAAAAGGTTAAAACAGACGTTCAATTATCAACAAACAATGCATTAAAAAATCTTTAATTTTTATTGACAAAAAGTAGTTACAATTATATAATGTAAATATGACTAAAGTTTCAGACATAAATTTTAACACAGACGAAAACTATGTAAAGTATTTGGATCATGGCTTTGTTGGACTCGTTGACACAATGGGATCTGACAATGCGATAGTCCAAGCTGCAAGAGTGTCATACGGTGACGGCACCAAAGGCACTAGTAATGATAGGGCATTAATACGCTATCTAGTTAAGCACCGACACACATCACCGCTCGAGATGTGCGAGGTAAAATTCCATTTAAAGATGCCCATCTTTGTTATGAGGCAACACGTTAGGCATAGAACAGCAAACTTGAACGAATATTCTGGCAGATATAGTATTATGTCGGATGAGTTTTACGTTCCTGATAAAGAAAACCTTAAACCACAAAGTTCAATCAACAAACAGGGAAGAGATGGTAAATTACTTCCAGTTGAAGAAACGATGTGCCATAATACTATTAAACGAATTGGTAGAGAAAACTACAATGATTATTTAAGTTTATTGGGAGAACACCCAAATGACAATTATAACATTGAAGAAGATCAACGTCAAGGTTTGTCAAGAGAGTTGGCCCGTGCCGTGTTGCCTCTTAATAACTATACAGAACTATATTGGAAAATAGATTTAAACAACTTTTTCCATTACGTTAAATTAAGAGCAGATTATCACGCACAATGGGAAATACAAGAATTAGCAAGATCAATGTATAGTTTAATTCAAGATAAGTTTCCTTTGTCGTGTGAAGCATATGAAGATTTTATTGAAAACGCTCATACTGCTAGTCGTATGGAAGTTGATCTAATAAACAGATTAATTGATAAAAAGCGATGGAATGAACTAGTAGAGGATTGGAGAACTGAAGAAGCAGTGGCAGAGCAGTACGGCATGTCCAAACGTGATCTTAATGAGTTTAAGCAAAAATGGAGTCTTTAAAAAATGAAGGGAAATCTATTCTAGCACTTAGTCCACATCCGGACGACGCGGAGTTAGGAGCAGGTGGGTTCATTTTAAATGAACTTTCTAAGAAAGGCTTTGTTAAAATTGTTTACTTTTATAAAGAAAAAGTAACAAGTGTAACTGAAAACTCTTCTAAATTAAATTACTCGTACGAATTCTTCTCAGACTCTGAAACTCGACCAGTATTAAATAACAATAGTGTGGCCCGATTAGATGATATTATCTATGGTAAAGAGCAATATGATTATATGTTAATACCACATTACGGCGACAGTCACCAAGACCATAAAATTGTAAACGAGTTAGCAATTGCAAGTAGTCGTAAGTTTACAGGCACTATATTGCAATATGAAATCAGTGCTTATATAAACAATAACAAATCTTATAATCCAAATGTATTCGTTGGAATGGATAACATTCAAGACAAATTGGATTGGTGCAATTCATACTGGGACGTTGACGACAAAATATTAGAATCAACTCGCGCACTTGCTATATTACGTAGTGCTAATACAAATTACCCTTATGCAGAAAGTTTTGAATTACTAAGATGCACATTGTAAAAGCAAATAATCTTAACAGGTTATGGAATGAAATAAGAGATGAAGTTCAAAGAACTTCTGATTTATCTTTGTCTAACGGTATATGCCAAGGTGGTGAAATAACCAAATTGGCTGAGGCAAGATTAGAAGTAGTAACTAATAGTAAATTACACAATGCGGTAATCTTCCATAGTTGTACAGACGCGCTAACGCAAGGCTTGCGTAATTTAAATTTGCCTGCTGGCAGTGAGGTTCTTGTACCTGCTTATACGTTTATCGCAACTGCAACAAGTATTTTACTTGCGGGATTAAAACCTGTCTTTGTTGATGTTGGTAATGATTATTGCATTGATTTATCTGACGCCAAAGAAAAAATTACAAACAATACAAGAGTAATGTTATATGTTACATTGTGGGGTAATTCAATGAACAAATACGCTAAAACTTTTTGTGACGAAAATAATCTCTTGTTAGTGGAAGATGCGGCGCAAAGTCTAGGAGCACCATTAAATGATGCTGAATTTACTGTTTTAAGTTTTAGTCCTTCAAAACCCTGTACTACAATGGGAAGTGGTGGCGCATTAATTACAAAAAATAAAGATGTATTTGAATTAGCCAGGTTAGGAAGATTACACGGTAAATCCAATAACTCAACACCTAGTATAGGATTAGGCGTAAACAGTATGATTAGCAGTACTGAAGCGGCTACATTATATATTACATTAGGCCTAATGAAAAAACACCAATCTAAACGACAGAAAATTGCTAATATATATAAACAAGAACTTAGAGACTTATATGAGTTTCCAGACTATACACAAGATTGCACGTATAGTAAGTTTGTAATTAAGTGTGACAAGAGAGACGAACTGGCACAGCACCTTAGATCTAATAATATTCAAACACAAATCCACTACAGTATTTTGCCTATTCAAGAAAAAATATTTGATGTAAATTATAGTGATTTTAAGAATAGTTTAACGTTGCAAGAAAAAAGTTTAACAATACCAAACTGTCCCTATATGACAGATGATGAAATAGAAAGAGTTTTAGAATGTCTAAAAAAATTTTAATATTAGGAGGCCATGGCTTTATTGGCTCACATACCAGTAACATACTTCGCAAACAAGGCCATATTGTGGGCGTAGTAGATTGTTATCATCAGTATTATATTTTTCCTGATGATGAATATCAATGCATACTGAATCAGAGACAAGAACATGCAAATGCAGATCATGTATTTGTTGGAAAGATTGAAGATGTTAATTTTATAGCATCTGTTTTTGCAGAATTTCAACCAGACGTGGTTATTCACTTAGCAACTTACCCCAATGCGTATATGGTAAAACGTAATGTAGTTGATGCTACTGGAAATATGATTACAGCGACAGCGACAACATTAGACTTATGCACAGAACACAATGTAGAAAAGATTGTATTTTCTAGCAGTAGTATGGTATATGGTAACTTCGAAAGTGATGCACCTGATGAAAATAGTAAAACAGATCCTAAAACTTTGTATGGAAGTTATAAACTACAAGGTGAACGCATGTGTCAAATTTGGCACAGGGAAAAAGAATTAAATTATACAATACTTCGTCCTAGTGCTTTATACGGAACTAGAGATATGATTGTTAGAGTAATTAGTAAGATGGCAGAAAGTTCATTAACTAATGGTAATATTCGTGTTCAAGGTCCTGACAATAAGTTAGATTTTAGTTGGGTTACTGATGTTGCTGATGCGTTTGCTGTATGTGCCACTAACGAGACTACCACTAACGAAATTTTTAATTGTACGCGAGGCAATGGAAGAACTATCTTAGAAGCAGCTACTATGATCCAGCAAAGACTGGGTGGTGACATAGAAATTTATCCGCACGACAGTTTTTATCCTAACAGAGATACATTAAACAGTAATAAGTTAAAAGAGTTTACTGGTTGGAACCCTACTGAAGATATTGATGCTGGAATTCCAAATTATTTAGATTGGCTCTTAGAGCAACCGTTTATTAAAACGCTTCCTCGGTATCAAGAGGTAATGGATCAGTAATACTATTGTAGCGTTCTTCAAAGTAAGACTTTAACCACGGCCAGTCATAACTATTTAATAAAGCACTATACTGGCCTTCTTCTTGAGCATAGTATTCCAAAGCATCGTTTGCTCCTGCTAAACACCATTCAGCATTTAATCCTTCTGCAACAGTACACCATGTTTTAAGCCGGAAGGCAATTTCTGGTCTAGGATCACCTAGATCAACTTCACGTTTAAGTTTTAAAACTTCACGGAAAGCACTTCTCCATGTTACCCATGGATCTTCGTTAAATCTACTAATACTAGCAACAACTGGTATAGTGTCATGATTACTACTAAGAGTAAAGTCTAATCCAGGTTTAGTATCTAAAGTTAATTGTTTATGATACATGTTAATATTCATTGCCCCGTATTCTAATCCGTTTAACGGATTTCGACTATGTAACATGTAATGTTTAGTTTCCTCAAGGTAATTAGGATTTAAATCAAATTTAAAATCCGGCAATACTTCGGTTTTTGCAAAAACAGCATAAAACCAATCTGTTTCACTTAACCGTGCGGCGGCTTGATAGGCTTGCGTTCTACCATCTACACCATCACTGCGTAATAAACGGTTTTCACACCCGTTTTGTTTATGTATATTTACAAGGTGTTTCCAGTTTTCGTTGGCGTTTTTTTCGCCATTTGAAATAAACACTATATCTAGTGGTTTATCCTCACATTTAAAGCCATCATGACGCAAGATATATGGGTAGTCATATAATTGAGTCCGAAATTCACTTTTACAGTCCCGCGGCACCAAGGATACACTGCCACTTGTGTTAAAAACGTGAAGTTCTGGCTTTTTCCAGAAAGGAGGGTCATATGTTACCGGAGACTGGTTATTGTGCAGTATCCATCCATACATAGTATCCAAATCTTGTAAACTTTTAATTGTTGGCCAACTACACCGAGGAACACTGACGTCTTTAATATAGTTTACAGTGTCAAACCATCCTAACACTTTTAAACTTTCTAATTGTTCTTTAAATAGTTTTACTGGAACGAGGAAAGTATCTCCTTCAACTTGTCCGTTACTCGGAAATACATGCAACATATTCTGTTGCCACGGCTCTGGTTCCCATCCAAAATCAAAACTAGTATAATCACAAATACTACCACATACCCATATATATTCCTCGTCTGTTCGTTCAACGATCCGTTTAAGAGTATCTAACCATGTTCCAAAGAATCTTGCTTTCTTATAATTTAAATTGGGTGAGAATTCTTCGTTATTTCCAAAGTCAACGTACCATATTTCTCGATTATCATCAAATAATTCTACTTGTTGATCCTCTACGAAGTTTAAATTATAAACATCCTCAATATTCTCTGCCCAATCAAACGTGCGAATAAAGTCGTCTGCATTTACTAAAAATGTGTTGCTCCACTTGTTCCATTTACTGCCAAATACGTGTAGCATACCATTCTGCCATGGTTCGCAGTGCCAATCAAAGTTAAAATTTGAGTAATCGTTTTCGCTTGATACCGCCCAGAATCGCCCTGTCTTGCATTTCTTAGCACATCGCAGTAGTGTATCGCGGGTATTCCCAAAGAAGCGCGTCTTGAGCGTCTGAGAGTGTTTCGTCACCAGTGAATCATAGCGTTTTGTACTAGCAGAGCCCCCTTTGTCTATATAGAAGATATCCAGAGTGCTATTCGCTACTACCCTTTGATCTCCCACAAAATTTAAGTGGTTATTGCCTTTTAAATAGGCAGGAGCATTTACGTAGAATGTTTGGCTATGCTTTTGCCATTGGGATCCAAACACATGAACATATTCCATTTGGCTTGCATCGGGATGCCAACTAAAGTCAAACTCTTTATAGTCCATCTCAGGATTTAATGCCCAAAAGCGTTCAGTAGGATATTTGTTTATTAAATCTTCTAATGTTGTTTCAATATTATAACGAGGCAATGTATCGCTTTTGCTTGTTATACGTTGGTCCGTTACGTAGTTTACTTTTGGATTAGCATTATTACCATTGTAGTAAAATGTTTTACTAGTCTTTTGCCATTGTGATCCAAATACGTGCTTAAAGTCTTTTTGCGATTCTTCCGGGTGCCAACTAAAGTCAAATGTGCTGTAGTCTGTTTCACTATCTGTATGCCAATGTTCTGTAGTGGGCAACGCTTTTGCTTGTGGAGTATCTATATAACTTATTTCAGTCGCACCTTCTACTTTATATACTGGACCTCCGTCTTTCTGCCACTGTGTGCCAAATACATATATGTATGGTGGATCATCTGGGTCTGGTAACCAACTAAAATCAAAACTATCTTCGTCTATATTACTAGGAATAATCCAATCTTCTTTATTAGGTAACGGTCTAATAACTTGGTCACTTACATATTTTTTAGGTGCATCATTATTTGTAATGTATAATACGTTACTGTTTCGTTGCCATAAGGAAGGAAAAACATACGTCCAATTACCGCGTGAGGGATCAGGATGCCAGCTAAAGTCAAAATTATCTGTATCAACGCCTTTGGGTATCTGCCAATTATCTAAACAATTTGTTCTTTTTGTTATTTGGTCAGAAACATATTTTTTAGGCGCACTTGGATTAGTAACGTAATAAGTACCACCTTCTCTTTGCCACTGAGAAGGAAATGCGTATGTGTATTCGTTATTTAAACTATCCGGATGCCAACTAAAGTCAAAATCTGTGTAGTCAGTATTATCCTCAAGTACCCAATTTCTTGTAGTTGGTACTCTCGTTACCTTTTTCGTATTATGGAATTTTAATTCGCCTTCAGGACTTTGTTTATTGACTAATCTTATTCCGCCGTCACGCTGCCATTTACTTGGGAAGATATGTACGAACTGGGACTCCCATGGTACAGGAACCCAATTGAAATCAAACCTAGTACAATCAACACCATGATCAACGTACCAAAAATATCTCGTTTTACATTTGTTGGCTGCTTCGTAAATATCATTGACGTCATCCCTGCTTATAATATCATACATTTAGTTTGCTAATTCAGGATAAAAAACTTTCTGTTGTAAATTAAATACTCTCCAAATATTTAAGCAGTAACTTTCTAAATCTGTGTTATCTAGCATTTCTGTGATGTGAGAATAGTTACTAATTGTTTTTTTATAATATTCGGAACCTCGTATTATGTAATTAGTATTTAACTCTTTCTTTACTATGGTATCATATAATATGAACTGAAACGGGTACTTTGCCGCTAGCGGTATCATGTCATCTGTAAAAGCTTTTAAATATTGGCACGCTCTTGCTATATGATCTGCGGTAATTTCGTGAGGTTCGTGTACCTCAAGTGGTCTATTTACATGCCCAACATCATATCCGTTTCTCCATACATTTTGCATAGAGTACATATTTGAGATAAGTTGATCGCGCGGAGAGCGAACTAATATTAATAAATGCTTGCCCTTTTCGTCATACAGTGCTTTTGCTGTGGATGCTTCGTGTCTAAACTCGCACTCCTCTCCTTTGCTTTTTAAATAACTTTGGAGTAAGTGATTACCACTTCGCTTTGCACCGTATATTACTATTGTATTCTTTTCCATAATCAAGCCAAGTCATTGCCAAAAATATTATCTACGACCCATCCGTATAGTGGCGTTTCAAACTTAAACTTCCATATACCGTTTAGATTTAAACAAGAACTATTTGGCACATGGTGCATTAATTTATTATCTTTTACGTACAAGTAGTCGTTATTGGAATGTTCTTTAATAAAGTTTATATCATCGGTTGCATCATAATACATCTTGTTTCCTTTAATAACATAGCCAGAGTCAGTAACAAAGACACCACTATATTCAATAAATTTATTATTTGTATGGTCAAACACTTTTGGTTTATTATACTTTACGTGATTGTGTCTATAGTTTAATAGTTTATAATCATCAACAATAAAGTTATTATTATTCATTTGCTCTAAAACATAGTAAGAATTATTAGTGCAATCCATATAACAATGACCGCGTCTGTGAATTAAATCATTTAAATCAACGCCGTTGATATGCAGACTTTTTATGTCTATGCCAAAATCACCGTTTAAATAGTCTTGTGGGTAAACTGCGTTAGCATGCTCTAGAATTAGAGCATAAGAATTGGATTCATAGTCATGAATATCTACTGAGTATGAGATGTCGTCTAACTTTGTTATAGGTAATTGATTATCGTTACTGTCAATAACTGAAACATTTAAATCAGGTTTCTTATCTAAATTACAACTATAATCCACACCTATCTTAAATTCAATAGACATTCGCTTCCCGCTCGTTGAATTAAGTAGGAAATTCCACTAACCTACTTAATTTTATTATATGCTATTATATTTAAAATATGTATTACATATTAAATAGTAGCATATAACTATGCGGTGGCGTCAGCCATTGTGAATACTTTTATACCGTATGCTTCTTCAAAGCGTTTTGCGTCTTGGAAATTATTTACTACTGGTTCTCCCCTAATGTTTAAACTAGTATTAAGTAGCATAGGACAACCTGTGTAATATTCCCACATCTTCAATAAACTTCTTAACTCAGGACTATCATTTGGTCCTACTGTCTGAACTCTGCTGGTGCCATCTGCGTGAACTATAGCGGGAAAGTCTTTTGGGTGCTTACACTTTGCTGTATATTGCATATAAGGTGAGCTGAGTTTTGTTCTATTGCGAAATAACTTTATACCGTGTAATAACACGTAATCAGAATTGTCTGGATTGGGCGTAAATTCAAATGTTGCGGGCATTTCAAAGTATTCAGATGCTTTCTCTTCTAGTATCATAGGAGCAAATGGACGAAACTTTTGTCTACGCTTTATCTCATTTACTTTATCCTTAATGTGTTCTCCACGTGGATCTGCTAACAAACTTCTATTACCCAGTGCGCGTGGCCCAAACTCTGCTCTACCGTTAGCAACGCCTACAATATTACCCTCTAATAATTCTTTTAACAACTCTACTTCAGGATATTGCCCTGGTATGTTATATCCTAAATATGGACTCTCCCACCTTAACCTCTTACCGTATGCTAATGCGGCGGCTCCTAAACTACTACCAGCATCGCCTGGGTTAGGCATAATCCAAATATCACTCCAATTCTTTGCTATCTTCGAATTAGCAACACAATTTAATGCAACTCCTCCCATGTAAACTAAGTTTCTCGACTTACAACTTACCCTTGCATGAGCCATAATATGTCCTACAACAAACTCTAATACTTGTTGAGACGAAGCGGCAATATCATAATTGTCTTGTTCTTCCATTAACTCTTTAGAGCGCCAGCCTGTGCCGGCGTGTAAGTTTTCTTTCATACGTATAATATTCTTACCATTGATATCCCAAAATTCATCCATTAAATCTTTTGTATACAATGGTAATCCGTATGCCGCCATTCCCATTAAAATATATTCTTCGTCTAATGGCCGTAGCCCGACCCGATCTGTCATAGCACTATAAAACAAACCAATACTGTTTGGATACTTTGCACCCCACACTTTCTTATACTGTGCTTTGCCGGTTCTGTCATACTCTGCATCCCATACAGTAATGGTATCCCACTCTCCTATTGCATCAATAACCACTACGGTTGCATCAGCAAATGGGCTTGATTGAAATCCGGCGGCCGCGTGGGATAAGTGATGTCCGTAGTATTTAAATTTACAGTTTTTTCCGACAACGCAATTAGTTTGTTTTTGAAACTGCTTGCGTATGTTAAGACTATCTAAATTAAAAAAGTCTGCCCACTGCCCAGAATATGCTTGGCGAGTTTTCTTAAGCCAGGGATTTTCGTAGTATGCAACTATTTCTAAAGGACTATTACTAAAACTTAAAGCATCTTTTATTAGGCCAGGATTTAAATTTTTATCGTGTTTTTTCTTACTGTAACGTTCAGCATGTCCTGCAAAAAGTATATTGCCGTCGTTGTCAATTAAGCTAGCTGCGGCGTCATGAAATCCGTAACTTACTCCTAATATTGTCATAGATAATCTCTGCTATTTTAATATGGCCATCTTCTAATGGATGCCCCTTAGGGCCATGTGGTAAACCATATACCCAATTAACCACTGCTTCGTCTGGCCATCCTATAAAGTACTTATCATCTACAAGTTCTTTAAATTTAGAATTACACTCAGGTATTATTTTTTCATTCTCAAACGCATTAAACATCAAATACGGTATTCTTCTATCTTCGAAAAATTCCTGCAAATCTCTTACTTGTACAAAAAATTTATCTAATAAGTATTGATCAATGTCGTCTTTATTTGGAAGAGATGAAATATCGCGTGGTAGCGTTTTTACTTCTTCGGGTGCTATTCTAAGATAAGTGGTCCATTGTATTACTGCAATTGCGGTGTTGGAATTATAATTGTGCTGTAGCGCCCTATCAGCAATGACTGCACCAGCTGGCCCAACCATTTCTAAATCATTGTAAAAGTTTTTAGTTGTATTAACAATTCGAGTGTTAGATGCTCCGCTTCTGCCAAAATTAATAACTTGTGCTCTAGTTAACTCACTTAACTTAAAAGGCCAGCATGAACTATACGGTTTTTCTAACTCGTCACCAAAAGTAAAACTATCGCCGTTAGTAAATATTATTTTTTCTTGATTGATATCCATAAGTGAAAACACCCGCCGTCGTTTGTTTGTTCTATCTTTCTAACCAGTGGATTGCGCTCAAGCCAAAAGGGAAATTCTTTACAAATTTCTCCTTTGCCTGTTATTACTTTAAGTTTTTTAACTCGTTCTTCGTGGCAATCTTTAACAGTGTTTTGGATATCTTCATACGCTTCTTGTATGGTATAGCCGTGGTAATCGATTACTATCATTTATATATAAATGGATCTCTCTTTTTTAGTTCTTTTAAACGCTTTCTGTATCGTATTTCGCGTTTAATTGCATTGATAGGACGCATAGCTTGGTACTTTGCTTTTTTATAATATCTTTTCAATATGCTCATAAATTATCTCTGCCGCATCTTCGTGTGCCTTCTCTAAAGGATGTGATGTTGCGTATTCATAATTATTTATAAGTCCCCAGTCATTAAAGCCAATATACTTGCTTGTCGGCCAGTCTCCGGGAAAATGATACCAAGAATCTTGGTCAATTGTTTTTCTCAAACTAGTAACGTATTCGTTAGTCTCATCTTCAAATAATTGTTTAGGAACATGATACCCAGTATAAGCAAATATATGATTAATGTCATGAATTTTTAAGAAGTTTTGAAGTGAGAATATATCTTTTAAACTTGTGTATACGTCATCTTCGTCGCTAACAATATTATACCATGCTTTGCCCAAGTCTACTACACCCGCGCCTTTGTAAATATTATACTTGTTTTCTAAGGAAAACTTAGTGCTTGCGTAATTGGGCGTGTCAGGGTGTATCTTTTTAAACCAGTCTGATTTTGCCTCGTTTGTGGCACAATATGGATCCAAAGCCAACCATTCCGAATCTTGTTTATACATTAGATCATTTAACGTTCCGTTGATTAACTTAAATTCTCTTCTTGCTACAAATGTCCACATAATTTGAACAAAAATATTCTCTGGTAAATACCCATTCTCTAATGCCTTATTGACCGTGAATAATATACGTCGAGTAATAAAAGAATTGCTTCTACCACTGGAGGCTGTATTGATATGCATATGGGCATCTAATTTTTTAGAAACTAAATTAGCCCAGCATAATTCACTAGGGCCTCTGGCATCATCAGGA
>Ga0222715_10001283_pt1 | contig 24191 bp, 20 predicted proteins | sample C33_9DmetaG_FD_165056 | JGI IMG/M metagenome (GOLD analysis project Ga0222715, IMG submission 165056) | Estuarine water microbial communities from San Francisco Bay, California, United States - C33_9D | ecosystem: Environmental > Aquatic > Marine > Unclassified | place: USA: California...
CTCGCATCTGTAACACTAAGTTGTGCCATAGCTTTCAATGATGGCTTATCTGATTCTTTATATAATATCTCTATTTTGTCAATTTCAAAATCAGTTGTAGGACTTGCTGAGGGCAGTTCAATTTGTAACCTAACATGTGCAATATCATTAAGAAAACTTTCTAATTCTGTTGTTTTTGCAGCAAGCTCTTCTTGACTAGCTGTTATACCACCCGCGTTATAACTTGTTCCCGCTGAGTCTTCATAATTAGCATTATATGTTTTGGGTATAAAACAATGCTGCGTAAACGGTGATATTAATGAATATTCTCCATCTAAATATTTAAATCTATATGCAAATCTTACAAATTTTTCTTCTAATCGTTCATTTTGGTTTAAAAATGTTAATTCTACAGGGTTTACTCCATCGTATACAATAGTAACATTTTGGTCAACCGTAATTGTTAATCCATCCGAACTCACGCTTTCTACAACACCAATTGCTGTTCCGCTTTCATATATAGTTTGCCCCTCGTGAATATCATTGTTATAATCAGTTAATATTATATCTGTATTTGCTGTAACTGAAGTTGTAGTTTCAGCTATTGTTTTAGCTTTTTGCATACCAGTGTAGTATGTAGAGCCTTGCTGAGTTAAAACTTGGGGAGGGGTATAAGGATAATATTTTGCTACAGATATTTTATCTTCATTATTGTAATAACTTGTATTATTAAGGGCTGTTAATACATTTATTCTTCTTGGCTGATTTAAATTGTCTGTCCAAAATAATAAATTATCAATTAAATTAATTCCTGTAATTAAATAATTTGTATTAAATTTTAAAAAGTTACTTGTATTGTTTATTAAAGATATAGGGGCTGTTGTTGAACCTGCTTCATAATAATAAATATTATCAGTATAATTTCCAGTGCCCTTTACAAAATAAAATACTCTATATTCATTATTACTTGTTCTTTCGCTATCTACGTAATACCCTATAACAGTGCCTTTATTAATATTTGATGAATATGGCAATGCGTTGCCTAAAATATTTTGTACAGTACCAACATCAGAACCTTCAGATTTAGTTATATAAATATTTTGAGCATCCACATATTCTCCGTTTTTTAATAAACGAGCATCTAAGTCTTTATTCATTTTACCTTCTAAAAAGGTATTTTTAAGTTCTGGCATATTGTTATTTAATTATCTTAGCTTTACCTTTCATTACTTGAGTAAGCTCCTCCATTTTTAAATTATACAATCTAATTTTAGCATTTCGCATTGCTGCTCTACGCTCTTTTTTAAATCTATTAACTATATATTCTGGCATATTTGCCTTTGCGCTTGCAATACCAAGCGATATGTGTTTATATAATGCCTCCTCAGCAAACTTATGCACTTTCATTTCATCATCAGTTCCTAAGCCGTCTGATATATATCTTAATGTTATAATTTTATCAGCTATATTACTACTAAAACTAATTTTACCATTTGCTTCATCAATTATAAAGACACCGTTTTCAGTTGTAGTTTCAGGATTTAATCCGTATCTGCCACCATAAACCATTAATCTATCTAAACTGTTATCAGCATTATAATTTACCTCTGTATCATTTGCTGAGCCAGATATTTTAGTAATATCAAAGTTTTTAAATCTATCTTCAATAACCGAACTACCTAATAGTAATTCATCGTTTTGGTCATATAAATATTTATAATCTTCGTCCTGCAGTATAGGTTCAGATGCTTTTGAAGATAATCTTGTCGGCATAATTAATCTTTCAATACCTGCGTCGTCTACAAATGATATTTTAACATAATTAACATAATCTTGCGGCATTGGTATTGATAAACTTGGGCCAACTTCTATTTCTTGTATTTTTTCAACTCTTGCAATATCAAAAGCAAATTCCTGTATACCTCTTTTCGCATGAAACAATACGTCTGTTTTATTTACGCTATTTATTAATTTGCCATCTCCAACATATGCAACCATATAGTTGCTCACGATGTCCGCTAATGTTGTAAATCTATATCTGCCTAATCCACTATCTTTTAATATAACAGTTACTACATCATTTAAATTTGTAGCAGCTATTGTTATTACGCCTGTATCTGCATTATATGTTAAGCCTGAAGTTATTTCAACATTATTAAGTGTAACATTAAATCTTTCAGTGCTTTCAGGTAATGGGTCTAATGTTACTGTAAAATCAGTCTGGCCTTGCGTTGCAATAAAAGTTTGCTTAGACTCGTAATATTGATATGCTGTTTCTTGTAGTAGTCCCATTTATTATGAATTTTCTAGTTGTATTACCTTTTGTTCCTCAGCGTTTGCTACTTGTATTACAGTAGGGTCTTTTATTATTACACCAGCGTGTGCTAATATTTTTATAATTAAATCAACTTGGTCGGATTTATGTATTTCAAAATCATATGACGTGCTTGCTTGATAATTATAAGCATTTGTATCAGTAACCCTTGTAAAGCTCCATTTAGGTTCTTGTGGAACTTTTACATAATCTATCGTAGCAGATGATAAAGTTGATGGTAAAAATTTAATGTTTGTACTAATTGTGTTATCTGCAGAAGTTTCTTGATTTGTAGTATTTGCAGATGATGATTCAATATAGTATACGGGGTAAGATAATGTAGGTGATGTTAATTTTGAAGCATTTATATATGTTAATTCAGATTTTTTAACTTCTTGCAAGTTAATTGTTCTACTTTTTGTAGTTATACCTATAACTCTATATAAATCTGCTGGTAATGTTGATGCTCCAGCTGTTATACTTAATGATGCTTCTTTTGATAAAATATCAATTTTTTCTTTTATGTTTTTTGGCAAGTTACCGTATTCGTCATTAGTTACATAGCTTTTTTTTCTATTCATTGCTTTATTATAATCATAAAAAGCTCTTTCAAGTAAGTCTAACTGCACTTGTGCACCTATTCTATTAAATTGATCCGGCGTCAAATATCCTCTACCTTCTTTATTTAATATTGAAAGTACGGTTCTATATACTGAATTTACTGATATTGCCATATTTTTTTTATATAATGATTAAGCCGCCGAAGCGGCATAACCACTGTAACGACTATTTAAGTTTTTTCTCAATTGTTTGATAAACTTCAACACCTTCATCTGTTTTAAACCAAGCAGCTAAAGCTGAATATGGATTTTCATCAAATGGTACTGTTATAAGTTTTCTATCTGTCGATCCCCAAGTAAATGTTCTTTGATCGCTTGAAAGTTTAATAATGTTATTTTCTACGGCTTTTATACCCATATTTCTAACATTTATGTTTTCGTCATTTGCAAGTTCTAAGAACAGGTTTGGATTGTTTCTAGCAAATAATAGTAGATCTCTTTTAAGCTCCTTAGAAGTCATCTTAGATACCTCATTTCCAATTTCTGACCTCAAAATTGCTTCAGCGTGATCAACATCTAAAGTTCTTGCTGTGTTCAACGCTTCGATTTCTAATTCCAATACATCTAAATCATCTTCTGCGATAGCAACTGGATTGTATTCAATAAATTTGCTACCGTTATGTGGATGATGTGCTAGAAAAATTTGTAATGTTTGTTTTTCTTTTGGAACAAATAATTTACCATCTCTAAATGATATATGGTCTAATCTTTGATCTCCTTTCATTTCATCTACAAATATTGTTTTTTGATTTGCACAATATTTAATTTCTCTTTCGTATCCTTTTTCTTTATCAAACCATAAGATACCTCTTGTTTTGATTTTGTATACAACAGGTGTTTCTCTTATGTTTAATTCGTATAATTTGTCTTTAATTTCCCATTTAGGCGCTTGCACCTCAACAGGCTTTGTTTTTGTTTTTGCCATGATATAATATAATAAAAATGTTAATAAAGGTAAAGATTACCCCCGTAGTTACAACGAGGGTAAAATTTACTTTAAATATTAAGAGTCAAATCTAACAAAGTTGTTAGCAGCTTGAACTACTAAACATCTTTCTGATAGATAGTGTACTTCCATCTTGTCATCACCGATTGTAGATGCACCACCTACTGAACCTGTAATCCAAGTTTTCATTTTTCTATCATCAGCTTCGCTAGCTCTATATCTTACGTGTAAGAAAGGTCTCTTAACGTTTTTACCTAATTGCTGATCGTAAACAGATGTAGTACCTGCTGGGATTAATAATCCGCTTAAACCACCAACTAAACCTCTTGTAGACTTATTATTTAAGTACTTCCAGTCAGTTTTGTAAAAATCATAAGATCCTCTTCTAAATCCTGTAAATCCAAGATTTAATGCCATATCTTCTGAGTTATTAAATACCCCATAAGCAGTACCACCTTGTGCACCTGCTGATAGACCAGCTAATAAATCATCGAATACTAAATTAGCGTCTCTATTTAAGAACAACATGTTTTCTTCAATAGCTCCTTGCTTATCTAGTTCTTTTAATAAGTCATCATACTCGCTTAATGTAGCACCTGAATCAAATTGATTGCTTGCAACAATCCCTCTGTTTCCGATAGCTTGTAATAAACCTTCAGATCCTTCAACACCTACTGTAGATGTACCATCAGCTTTTTCAGCTTCTACTAGTACCATCTCTAAGTAATCTTCAAATCTTTTAGTTGTATCACCTTGCGATTTTAAATACCACAAGTATCCACCTTGTCCAGATTCTCCAGAAACTTCAACCCACCCAATTTGAGCAGCATCAGATCCTTGAATTTCAAAGTGATCTTTAATGATCATTGGTTTGTTAGTGAAAGTTTTGAAGTTTGGCTCTACTGAGTCAGTCATACTTGCACTACCTTTGATAAATTCAGAACCGTAAACAAAGAAAGAAATTGCAACCGCAGTATCACCCGCTGCTAAATTTCCTACGTCTTGTAAATTTGCACCTGCATAAGGCTTAATAGTTAAACCTGTTTCAGAAGCTTCGATACCAGCTGTTACTAAACATTTTACAACTTCAGTACCACCAGCACCTACAACAGAAGCTACAACAGTAGCACCTTTTCTTACAGCGTGCTTGTTGCTTGACCCACCGTCGATGTCAGTGATTGCAGTAATTTCTCCGTTAGTACAGTTAACAGTACCGTTATATGCTAAGTGTAATCTACCTTGCTCCGACCAAATTACTTGATCAGAAGCCATAGGCATTTCAGCACCTATCATTTTAATAAATCCAGATATAGATCTATCTCCATATCTTTCTACTTCAGCCTCATATAGCTCTGGTAAATATTGTTGTGCCCAACCGTTGTTTTGGATGTCTAAGTAGTTTTGCCCATAGACCATCTTTTGCGCAGCTGGTGAAACAATACTTCCTGCTACAGGACCTACAAATGTATTATTGTTTGCCATTTTTAATTAATTTTTTTAGTTTAATAATTTTTCAGTTTTAATTTTAGCCCTGAATTATTATCACCTGAAATAACTCTCACTTTTGTGCCGCCGGCTTCAACAAACCCATCAGCAGTTTTTCTAGGATCCATATTAATGTTCTTAGCTTCTGCCGTCATTTGTTTTATAGTGTCTGCTTTGCCTTGCTCATAAAAGTGATTAGCTATTGCGTCAGGATTAGAAGCAGCAAATAAAGCTTTATGAAAATCACCAGAGTTGGTTAGGAGCGAATCCTGATTAACAAATTTATCAAAGACACTTGATATATTCTGTGTTTTCACTTTGCTTACATCTTTAACATTGAAACGATATTTTTTTTCTCCAACATTGAAATTAAAACCTTTAAAATCATTATTGAAAACTTTATTAGTTTCTTGCTCAAAATGTGATGTTTGCTTCTGCAATAATTCATCGGCTTGTTTTTGCTCTTCAGTATATCGATTGAAAAAGTCAACTGCTTTTTGTTGCTCAGGAGCTAACTTAGAACCCAACTTGACTTCTTTGTAATATGTGTCCTTGAGACCTGTCAAAAAGTTTTTAGCTTTTGCAACCTCTTCCTTAAGAGCTAATTTTTTTCTTTTTATATCTCTATCCTCATCTACTTCTTCGTCATATGAAAAATTATCTTCCATAAGGAATTGTATTTCATCATAACTTAAATGAGGTTTAGTTTGTTTATAGTATTCAGCTAATAATGCATCTTGATCTACATTACTATAATCCGCGTTTAACCTAACATAATCTTCCAGGGTACCACCTGTTTCATTCATGAACTTTACTAAGTCCATCATGTTTTCAGGATATTCTACCTCTGGTTCTTTTGTTTTAGCTTTGATTTCTTCAGCTGGCTCAGTTTTGCTTTCTTCTTGCTCTGCAACCACTGGAGCCTCACCATTACTGGTTTCGTCATTAATTATTTCTTCTAATACTGGTGTTTCTTCTACTTTTTCTTGTTGTACTTCTTGCAATTCCACTTCGGTTTCTTGCCCAGCTTTTTCATTCTCGCTGCTTCCGCGTAACACGCCATTTTCTGTTTCTTGTTCTTGAACGGCATCTGTTTCTGTTTTAGGTTCGCTTAAATTTACTTTGTACATGCCAGACTCCGTGTCATAATTGGAATCTTTCTGCACCGCTTCTTCTTGTTCAGCAATAGACTTTTCTTCAGCATCTATTACTTTTGCTTTAATTTCTGCCATAATAAAATATTATATAATTATTTAAAAATTTATCTTGGTTCAAATTGTTCTAAACCAAACCCACCTAAGTTATCCATACCCGCGGATTCAAACTGTTTAGGTGGTTTACCAGATTTTCTCTGATCTATAAGTTCACTTTGTTGTGAAGCCTGTATTTTTGTTCTTTCGTCTTTTCTATCTTCTTTATACTTCTCTTTATCTTTAATTACATTTGATTCAGCTTCCTTAAGCTTTAAATTTAAATCAAATTCAAATTGCATTAATTCTTTCTTAATTGCTGCTTCTCTTTCTAATTTTGCAATATCAAATTGAGATTGTGCTTGTGCAATTTGTATTTTACTTTCAGCTGTTCCTTGTTGTTTTTGTATTTCAGCTTCTGCTGCTGCTTGAGCTGATTGTGCATTAGATTGTGATTGAGCTTGGATATTTTCTTGTTGTATTTGTCTATCCTGCTCAAACTTTTTACGTCTTCTAATTTTTAGTAATTGATTAGCAAGTTTTAAATTTCTTACTTCTCTTACATCAATAGCATCTTCTAAATTTATTTGCTGTTGTTGAATTGCCATTTGAATATTATTTTCAAGCAATTGTTTTTCTTCTTCGTCTGGTGATAATTCTAAAAATATACCAAAGTCATGTATATGTAACTCTTTTATTTCATTTAAATTACCAACATCAATTTTGCCTAAAGATTGCATAAATTGTTGATGTGTATTTCCATATTCTAATACATCTGATATTCTTAATGAAACAGCTTCAGCAGTTTTCAATGTTAAATATAAACCGCCTTGCAATATATGTCTTGTAGCTGTATTACTATTAGCTGCTGCTATTTTTTGTAAACCAACTAATGCATTTCTATCAGGCGTGCTTCCGTCTCTTGCTTCATTTAATCCTGTCACATCTCGCATCATTTGTAAATAATAATTATACGATTGAATTAAACTTGCAATTTTATTATTACCACCACCTGTTTGTAATTCTTGAATAGGCACTTTTGCATTATTAAGATCGCCATCTTGTGTAAATGATCTACCAATAACAGAACCTGTTTGGAAATACATATTCAATGCTTCTTGTGGATTATAATTTGTACCGTTTCCTAAATCCACTTCAGCAATACCGTCCGCATCTAAGAATACTCCGTTTGGAACCATTCTGGAGAGTACTTGCTGTAATTTAAGATGCGTTATTTGAATCATGTCTGCGAACGACGTCATTCTTCCGACTAATGATTCAGGCTTACCTTTATATATTCTAGGCGCCACAATATTATAGCTCATCTGTACTTTTGTAACATCTGACTTAGGTCTTGTCATATTAACAGCTTTACGCCATTTTAATAATTTTTCAATACCCACTATTTTTGACCCCTCATATAATACCTCAATTGATCTATTTACTTTTTGAAATCTAGCTCTACTATCTTTAGGCGGGTTAAATTGATCATCTTTCTTTAATGCTTTTTGATAACCGCTTCCACCCTCTTTTATTTTATAAACTTGATTTTCAAAAGTTTTATATTCAAAATTTAATATATAAACATAATTTTTATCTGCAGCATCTGCAGTGTATGATTTATTATATAATTTTGAATTACCAGAACCGTAATTTTCTAATTCTTCTAAATCCTCGGTGGTTAACTCTGGATATTCTTTTTTAAGTTCAGCTATGGGTGTTTTTCTTATTTCACCTACATAATATATATCATCAAAATATGGTGATTCAGTATAAGAATAAACTAAATCAGCTGGATCAACGTATTGTAACTTAATACCTTCTGCTGTATTAAAACTATTCCTTACAGCCCCAATGCCCAATACTGTAATATCATAATCAACTCTTTTCTTTAATAAATCGTATTTATTTAATTCAAATACATTTGTTAAAGCTTGCTCTTGTGCAATTTCAATTGATTGTTTGTAGTTTAATTGCATATGCAATTGTAATTCTTCATCAGATTGGGGTAAATTATTTTTATCATTTTTAAATGTATTTAAACCCGTATCTTGCTCAACAGCTTCTTTAAAGCTAAATAAACGCATGTCTTCAATAATGCCTTTAACATATTCTGTTCTTTCAGCTGACGCAATATTATCTACTGAATATGCTTTTAAATCATATGTTCTTTCTTGTATACCATTTACAACTATATCAACAAACTTAGGTATAATAGGAACAGGTTTCCAATCTAAGTTTAAATATGATAAATCACCGTTAATTGATAATTCGTTTTTATATTTTTCTACGCTTTGCTCTCCTCTCGCATATAACCTTAATCTATGAAAGTTATCTCTATTTGCAAAGTAACGTGTACTTCCCGAATCTTTTTTAAACCATTCAGACTCTACGGCTTTTGCAACTTGCAATCCGTATGCCTCTCCTGATTTCTCAGCGTCGCTTACCGCTTGGCTTGGGAAGATACCTTTTGTTATTATCTTTGACATCTATATTAATTTTGAATAATTTCCTCTATTATCGTATTTAGCAAAGCTAAAACTAACTTTATTTTTTAATTCTTTTATTTGTTTTGGGGCGTATAAATTTTTGTTACATGCCATAATTGCAAGACCAGAACTAATCGCGGCATCAAACTTTGTTCTTTTATTTATATCAAACTTAGCCCAATCATTTAATGTTTCATTAAAATATAAATCACCATACTCGCCATCTGATTTAATACCTACATATGAATTTATGTAACTTTCAATTGCGGCTGCGTGTGCTTGTTTTATATCTTCACTTGAGTTTGGTATACCACCTATTTCTTTTTCTGCCGCTGATAACTTATTCCAAGTTCTATCTGGTCGGTTCATTGAGTAACCTCTATAGCCTCTTCTTTTTAAATAGTATAGTAATCTTGGTTTATTATTTTCTGCAAGTATTGGCATACCATAAAAATGCAATGCCATAAGTATATCTTCAAAAAATATTTCTGCTGTTTGCGGTCTCGCTATATACTCCAAAAAAAACCGATTTGCTGGCACCTCTTCCATGCTGAACTTAGTGAGCCCGTGAAGCGATCCCTTTGAACCTTTACCATCTGTAGTTCCGGATATATCGTAGCTATCACAGCCAAAAGCGCCAACATGTTCGTTTCCTGGGTATTTGCTCCCATTTTTTATTATTACTCTATTTTGTAAATTCTTACCTGGTACCCAACTTACATTAAACCTTCCGTTAGGATTTGGCGTGAATTCTACTTCTGTATCTTTGATCCCGTTTTTCCATTGAAAACTGCCACGAGTGACAAGAGCAGAGTATCTAGCTTCTTCATTAAAATCAATTTGTTCGTAAAGCTTAGCAAGATTAAATATGCTATTTTTAGTTTCATCTCTGAAAGCGTGTTCTTCAGTTCTTGGAAATTGTCTATAAAATTCATTTAAACCGTCTTGATCTCCTTTTAAACCTTCAACTTCATTTTCCCAGTGATCGATAACCCCGACATCAATGTATTCCCGATGGTTGTCTTCAATTGGTTCTTCGGGAGTATTGAATACAGGTATTCCATAAGAATCAATGAATCCCTCGAAGTTCCATTCCATAGGTATGAACAAACTATATAATCCTGAGCGAGTCTGTCCATTACGGTTTCTTTTTGTAACATCTGAGTCATTGTATAATTTTTTAAAGTTCTCGCCACCTTTATCTAATGAGTTACTTGTTGAACCCATCATACATTTACCAATAACTCTACTCCCTAATCTTAACGTGGTTTTCGTGACACGCCAGTTGTTGAGGATGTTCTCGGGCCTCTCCCATTTCCCCGCTTCATCGTGGACCAAGAGCGAAAGCTTTTCACCATCATAGGAGTTATCTCCCGTGTTCTTCCAGTCGATGGTAGTGTCCAATCCCGCGAGTTCCTCGTTCCTTTGATTCGTGAGTATACTTTTCTTTGTAAACTTACTTGCGGGTACACGATAAGCCAATTCTGTCTTAGGCCTATCCATTCCATCCTGTATGGGTTTAAAAAAGAATGGGTAATTAACGGATATTGGAACGACCTTATCTGTAAACATTTTCTTGGCGTCAGAACCAGATTTGGATAATATCCCAAACCTAGAGTCTGAAGAGATAGTAGCTTGGTTGACAGTCTCTGCTGATGCCATGAATGAAAACCCACTCCGTCTATTCTTGAGGTAGCACATTCCATAACATCGAACGTCTGCTTTGCAAGCTTCCCAGAATAAAAAGAATAATCTGTTTGCTTCCCTGAAGTCTGGAGCACCCACGTCGATTTTAGTCCACTGCAGGTACATATAATGAGACCCAGTAATATAAGTAGGGACATCTTTGTTATAGAACCAATAACCTTCATCGCGTTTGGTAAATTCTGTATCAATGTATGCATTCCACTTATTTTTAAATTCATTCGGTAAATCTTTCCAATCGAATATCGTTTTTAACTTTGCAAGTTCTTTTGGATATTCTATTTTACTCCATTTATTATTTTCTTTATCTAAGTTCTTCGGTGCTGGAGGCAATGCTATTTTTAAATTTTGTATGCTATACACATCACCAATCTGTCCAGTCTTGCTGATAACAATCACGTCATGGTCTTTATCGTATCCGTATTTCCACTTTTTTGCTTTATTAAGCCTTTTGATCGTATTGATTTTTATAGGCTCTATAACGCGATATAATGATTGCTCGTACATTACTTAGATCTTCTTTCCGCAAAGCCTTTAAATGACTCAGCTCTTTCTTCTATATTCTTGCCTTCTAATAATGCTTTTTCAATTTCGATTCTATTTAATATCTCAAATGCATCGAATATTGCGAGCTTTTTAGTGGCTGCAGCGTTCTTGAGTCGATCGGCTGAAACATCATCATCAGTTTCAACAATCGGTTCTTTTGCAACTTTAATGAGCTCTTTGACTGCTTCATAGCCAGCTTGGATTATATTCTGTTTCTGTTCCTTGACGTTCATACTTAATCGATATTGAATTAGTTAATACTCTATACATTCTTTCACCATCAACAATGAATTCATATTCACTCATTGGCGTGAAACCAACTAAATCTTCTTTTTGTATATCTTTAAGTTCTTTATCAACATACTTTATAATACCACGCAAAGGCATTTCTTTTTCAATAATATCATTTGATTCAATTGGTTTAACAAAACAATAACCTTTTGGCGCGTGCCATTTACCGTTTCGTTTATATAAAAATATTTGGTCTTTATAAACAAGGTATTGATCTTCTTTATAATAGCTTTTACTATTTCTTTCTTTACCTCGCCCATCAAACCATCTCCTAAATACATTGTGATGTACAATAACTTCGTCACCCACTTGTATTTCAGTTTTTTCTGATTTAGGTAATGATGTCACAATCCCAACACGACTAACATATCGATGATCAGAGATCTCTGTATTTAACAAAAGCTCCTGACCATCAATATATTTTTTGTTATTGTATCTTTCGTTCTTAGGTTTAACTATAAAGTTAAATAAACTGTGCATTAATATTCTAAGTTATATTCAACGGCTATAGCCATATTCTTGTTAAAATCTTTCCACGGTAATACTTCTTTTCCTTTTTTAATAAAAATAGAAAACTTATCAGATTCTTCTACGATGTCACATATTGTATGACCACCATATACTTCTTGGCCTACAGCGTAATGCATAGCGTCATTCTTATAGTCTCTACCTATACTTATTTTACGAACCAGACTCATCTTCTTTGATTGGCTCGTAAGTTCCGTCTTGAATGTTAATTTGTACTTTACCGTACTTTTCTTCAAGCTTGGCTTGGAATTTTTGTAGATCGCTTTGGACTTCACTAGCAGCATGCTGCAGTTGGTGTTTTTGCAATTCTAAGTTTCCAATTTGTGAGGCAGCGTTGTTTAACTTACCTACATACCCTTGCAATTCTTCTAATTGTTCTGGCGTAATTTTGTTTTCTTGGTTTTCCATAATTTTAATTTTTAAATTTAATTTTAATTGATTTGGTTATAATTTATTATCACTTGTTTTACTTGATTTCTAATTATTCTTCTACGTCTGGTATTATGCTAGGTTCAAAAGGCGAATGAAATGTTGTATTAACTGGCGTTTTTTGTAATTCAATTTGTGAATCTAAACTAGCTTTCATACTGTCTACATCTAACCCGTTTTCTAACCAACCAATCACATCAGCCTCTTGTATACTGTCGTATTCCGTAAAGTTGTCTGCATCGTATTCTACGGAATGAGTTCCTATAGATGAAGCCGTATACATACCAGCTTCATGTTCTTCTGAGGCTGAATATCCCCAGTGTATTGTGCTGATAACATTATCTTTGCTATCGTGTGAAATTTTTGCGTCTAACGCATTAATTGTCCATTTGTAAGTTATTGCCATTTGTTTTATTTATTTATTTATTTATGCTAATCTTCTAAGATATATTCTAATGTCTTGGTTATATGAATTTCCTCCAAAACCTTTAACTCTAAGTGTAACATTTACTCCATATGCCACATTAGTAACCTCAGAGCCATCACTTTTTACCATAACCCAAGTAAGGGATTTATTACTACCACCAGAAGGGTATAGGGTTCTAGGTGCGATTTGATCTTGTTGAGACCATAAATGGTAGCCTACTGCGCCATTGTACCCGCCACCTATGCCTACTCTACCATAATAAAAATCAGCATAACCACTCGAACCTCCAGGATTAGGATTTAATCTTATATTATATTCCCACATGCCCGGCCCAGTATAACTTATAGTGTCAACCTGAGATTGTGTAGTGGCAGTGTATACATTGCTAAAAAACTTACCCTCTAAATCCGCTGCTTTTATATTACCATTTACTTCTAATTTTTCCGCTGGGGATGATTCTCCCACGCCTACCCTTCCATTACCTTTTATAGCAAGAGCAGAAGCATTAGCTCCTGTTCTAAAATCTGCTATCGTATAAGAATCTGTTGTTCCGCCTGTTTGTACCCATAAAGCAGCAGTTGTTGCAGTTTGCTGAACTTCTAGTTTACCATTATTAGGCGCAATCGTTCCAATTCCCACGTTGCCTGTGCCTGCAATATTAAATACATCATCAACACTGTGTAGCCCCATTGAAATTCTATTTGACGTAGAACCATCACCTGCATAATGAAAATATACTTGACCCATATTTCTACTATTATCACTTCTTCCAACAGCATACATTATTTCGTCACCCGCATTCATACCTCCGTTTAACAACCTAACTCCTCTTTGAAAAGATCCTGTACCGCTTGCTACTAAATCTACCAATGGATTACTTGATGTATTAGGTCCAGCTACTTTTAATCTGCTTGAAGATGAAGTTGCTCCAATTACTACGTTTCCGCTACCAGTTCCTTCAGTGGTGAATGAAAATCCATTAACACCGCTATATTGTAAATATCCGGCCTGTGCATTATCACCATCCCAATGTATTAATAATCCGTGCTCTATTCTAACAAATCCGTTTGCTTGAAATACTGCTGAACTACCGGCACTTAATGCCTCACCTAATTGTAACTTAGCAACAGTTGCTATAGATGACGGCGCACCTATAGTTACGGTACCTCCACTTGCGATACTCATTCTTTCCACAAGGGGAACAGTAGCATCAGCTGTTCCAGAAGGAGCATTTAAAAACTGTAATTCTCCTGTTGAACTTAAACCTAATCTTGCTGCTGCTTGTGATGCAATATATTTATTTGCTCCATCAAAATATATATTATTAGACAAGAAAACTCCATTGTATGCCTCCCATAAAGCACCACCTGTTGAGATTTGTATTGCTTTTGTGTTTCCAACAGTTGCCCAATTTTCAGGTGTTACACCAATTCCTACGTTTCCTCCCCTTGTAATACGCATTTTTTCTGCTAAAGCACCACTTGTGCCTGTGCCTTTAAAAGAAAAAACCATATCAGCAGTAAAATCTCCATTATCTTCTGCTTTTATTTGAGATTGTATAGGTTGACTATGGCTTATTGCTTTAAAATTTAAGAAATTATTTGTAGCTCCAGCTGTTGATGCTATTGATATTTCAGGATTTGAACTTGATTCAACTTCTAAATTAGCACTAGGCGAATCCGTTCCTATCCCGACACTTACTCCTTTAACAACTAAAACATTATCACTAACAATAGCACCTGTGCTATCTACAGTAACCATTTTAATTAATCTATCACCAGTAGCATTATTTCTTCTAATAACTAATCCACCACCGTAACCGCCAGCCCATATTACTTTATCAGAACCTACTTGAATTTTTCCATCTGATTCAATTGTTAACCTTGTAGTTGAATTTGTTTCTAATTTTAAATTAGCTGAAGATGAATTTGATGTTATTTTAAAATCTGAACCATTAAAATTTAAGTTTGCATTACCTGACGAAGCAGTGGGTATATTAATATTTCCACTATTTCCAACAGTTACATTTCCTCCAAAAGTTGCGTTTCCAGAACTGTTTATAATTAACCTATCGGCATTTGCTCCAACGTCAAAAACACTAAAAGTATCACTACCAGATATTGCAAACCTATAAGTTCCAATTCCTGTTCGCGTCATATCAATCATCTCTGCCCCTGATTGTTCAACAAACAATCTGCCTGTATTAACATTTCCTGTAAAAGTTGGCGATTCTTCAAAGTTAGAAGTTATAACACCCGTTGAACTATCATACGACAATGCATTACCACTAACACTAACAGCAGCCCTGGCTCTAGCGTCCGTATAATAAAGGTTTGTACCTTCGCTTAAATCACTAGTTGTTGCAGCGGTTATTCTGGCATCAGCTCTAGCATCAGTATAATACAAATTAGAACCTTCAGTAATATGAGCTGTTGTAATCCCACTTATTTTATCGCTAGTAACCGCATTGTCCGCTATATTACCTGTAGCTATCGTTAAGCTCGCTATTAAATCACCTGTTACTTTAGTGTTAGCCATTTATTTGTGTTTTTAATGTTTCTACTTCTGCTTTTAATTCTTGTATTGAAGTTTCTTGTTCTTTTATACCTTGAATTAATAATGGTATAATTTTTTTATAATCAACAGACAAATAATTCTTACCTGATGTTGATTTTCCTTCTTCATTTCTGTCAACAGTAGCGATTTGTACTACTTCAGGTAATACTTTTTGAATTTCTTGTGCAATTACCCCTGCGTCACGACCTTCTTTTTCTGAATAATTATAATCTTCATTTTCAGAATCCCAATCAAAAGTATATCCGTTTATAGTTTTTATTTTTTCAATAGCATTAGGTATGATTTCAATATTTTTCTTAAATCTAATATCAGAAGCACCTGCAAGATTAGTGTTAAGTTGAGAAAGTGTTTGATAACCAACATCACCATCAGCGCCTGTACCTACAGATATTAAAACATCATAACCTAAACCAGAATTTGGTTTGTTCTTTATAGTAACTCTACCTCCACTTGTAATACGCATTCTTTCTATTGCAGTATCATTAGCAATAGGATTAGTTAAAAATCTAATATTTCCACCACCATTTGTTCCATCACCATCTCCAACACAGGCTATGTCAAAATATCTTGTATATCTATTTGGAGATTCACCCGTTGTGTAATATCCATTTAACACATTTTGCTGTGCCGTTGAGTAACTTAATGGAGTTCCTGAATTTGCAATTTGATTTTTTAAACAAAATTGTGCTTGTGGCGAATCAATTCCTATTCCTACATTTCCCCCAGATGTAATACGCATTCTTTCTGTACCACCTGCTGCAAATAATAAAGGTTTTGAATTAGCAGCATATACAACTGGTCCAGTAACTGAAGTACCATTTGCATAATATCCTAATATTAATTGTGCATCTGTGCCAGCACTTCTATTAAAATCAGCAACAACGTGTAGTCCATTACCAACTCCATCATCATTTTTAACATCTAATTTAGCATTAGGCGAAGCCGTTCCGATTCCTACGTTACCGGTTGCATGCTTGATAGTAAATTCTTGTTGAGCGCTACCAGGATCTCCACTTATGGAAGGCATTGTTCTTATGTAAAAGTCACCAGCGGTATAATTATTTACATTACCTACTACCCAACCTTTGCTATTTGTTGTATCCCATAATCTAACGGAAGGAGCATCACCCCACGCATTACCGTTACCATTTATTTGAAGCTTACCTCTAGGCGTAGTCGTCCCGATCCCAAAGTTGCCGTTATACCATGTGCCTATAAATCCTCCAGTATCATAAAAACTAATCACATTTGCCGCTCCACTTGTTCCACCTTTTATTTGTAACGTATCTGTTCCGCCTACGAAACCTATCATATCAATAGTCGCACTTCCGGTATTTCTTACTCCTTGTAAAAATTTGCCATTTGTTGTAATTTTTATATCTCCCGAAGAACCAATGTGCAGTTTCTCTGTTCTTGCAGAATCACCACTTCCAGTAAAAAAACCTAACTCATTAACATTATTACCACCATTATTATATAAACCAATACCAGCCCAACGGTGTGTGTTGGCTGCAGGGTCTGAATTACCATATAATTTTAAATATCTATCATAACCAGTGTTTGTGTTTGCCCCTTGCATTATTATATTTCCAGCTACCTGTAATTTTTCAGCAGGCGAAGCCGTCCCGATTCCGACGTTTCCTCCATTTGGTTGTAAAGCTAAATTATATGTTGTAGCATAATTACTATTAGACCTTGACTGTAACCAAAAATGCGGATTTGAACCAGTATCATGAAAGCCCATGCCTAATGAACCAACTCCAGAAGATTGTTTTAAATTTAATATTCCTTGACTAGCACTTGATTCAAAAACCCCAATTATACTTGTTCTACCAGAACTGTCTATACGAATTCTTTCTGTAGGAACATAACTATTTCCACTATTTCCACCTGTTAAAAATGTCAAATCACTATCAACACCTTTTATTGATTGCAAATGAGCAACATTACTACTATCTCTTGGAAAAAATTGTAGTTGAGCTATACCACTTGTATTAGATGCTTGAATTAAAGCTGTAGCATCAGATTTAAAAATATGTAAATTTTCACCTGGAGAAATACCTATTCCTATATCTCCTGCAAAAGTTGAGTTTTGTGAAGTGTCTAAAGTTAAAGCGAGCGTGTCGTTTGTTTTTAGTTGTATAGGTAAATTAGAAATTGAATTAATCTCAAAAATACTATCATTACTTTCTATTCTTGCAGTTTGAGTTGTTCCATTGTTTTGATAATATCTTAAAGCACCTGAATTTGCTGCTGACCTACCAATTATTTTTAATCCAGTACCACCACTATCTGAATTAAAAGTACCTACATTAGCTGTTACATTTCCTGCGAAAGTTGCGTTGCCAGTAAAACTAGGTGAAGCTAAAGGCGCTTTCAAACCTAAGCTAGTTGCTGTTGTAGCTGCAAAGTTTGGATCATCACCTAAAGCCGCAGCTAATTCATTCAATGTATCTAATGTAACCGGGGCTGAAGCTGTTATAGCTGCTACTATATCTGTTTGTGTGGCATAACCATTTGTTGATAAATAAGAACTTACTCTTGCATCTGTATAATACAAATAACTAGCATTCTCACCTATATCAGCAGTAGTAATACCGTGGCTAGCGTTTAAATTACTCTGGACTATTACATCGTCTGCTATAAGTTTTACTTTAGTTTGTGCCATATTAATTATTTTCTAACGTTTCTATTCTAGCCCTTAAGCTATCGTTATCTGCTTTTAGTTCTTGTATTGCTTTGATTAATATTGGAACAAATACAGAATATTTAACTCCTTTGTATAATGTTTCATCTTCAGAATCTGGATCTTTAGACTCATTAACCATGCCTGGAAATACTTCTTCCAATTCCTGGGCTACAACCCCAATTTGCTTAGTCTCTTCTCCTTTTAAATTAAAGTTTCTAACTTTAACTTTCATTAAATCATCTAATTTTGGAGTAGCATCTACTATGTTTTCTTTTTTTCTCTCATCAGAAATAGAGCCATAACTATTATTTGTATTTACCATATTACCATTAGCATATATAACAAATCTATTAGTTCCAGTTCCTACTCCTCCTTGTCTACCTATTATCATATAACTATTTGTAGTGGAATCGGTATTAAGTAAATTTACTTGTAAAGCTGAATTACTATCTGCATCAGAAGCAGTATTTTGTATAATAAATGCGTAGGAATCATTTGAATCTCTAACAAAATAATGTGCATCATAATTACCTGGTCTTGTAGTAGTTCCTACTAACATACGCCCAGAACTATCAATACGCATTCTTTCTGTAAAAGAAATAACACCACCTACACTTCCTGAGCCAGCATTTTGAAAAGCAAATTCTCCATTTTCTAGAATTAGTTTTGATGCAGGAACACTAGCGTATCTATAAGTAAACGCTGTACTACCTGCAGTTACAGTTGCGTTTGTGCTAAAATATAAATTTGATTTCCAAGGTGCACCTGTAATAGTATTACCTTGTCTACCTATTTCTAAAGAGCGATAATCTGCTGTGGGCGTTCCACTTGTAGTACCATCACCTATTATAATACTTCCTCCACTGTCTATACGCGTTCTTTGTAAAGTAGAAGTAAAAAATTTCATTTCATCTGCTCCATTATATGAAATACTACCTCTATATCTATCTGTTCCAGTATTACCATCTGCAAAAACTATTGCTCCTTGATTTCCACCACCAGAACCGTGATATATTGTTATACCTGCATCAGCACTTCCATTTCCTACAACTAATTGTTGTTGCCAAGAAAGAAAATCACTTGGTGATGTGTTTTTTATTCCTACGTTCCCAGAACTGTCTATACGCATTCTTTCTGTACCATCATCCCAAAATCCTAGAAAATCTGAAGCCGAAGCAGTTATTTCAAATTTGCTACCTTGAGTTCCCGCTTTTAATGCTAATGAAGCCAGATTATTATTTATTGAATCATTTATTTCTAATACAGCAGCTGAACCACTAACTTCTGAAGAGGGCGATTGTGTTCCAATCCCGACTTTGCCGGAATCAAGAATAGTCATTTTAGAATCAGACAAGTTTGCAGTTCCATCACCAGCAGTAGGATTTACAGCAAAATGTAATTTTCCATTAGCTGCTGTGTTTGTAAATTCCCATAAAATTGCTGCATTATTATAAATATCTCCCCCACCATAACCAAAAGCTAATCCAGTATACTGACCTGCTATTGGAGAAAGGTCATCTTCACCTCCTTTTATGAATAAAGCCGCACCTGTAGCAGTATTCCTATTATTAACTTCTAATTTACCTTGTGGTGAAGTATCTCCGATACCTACGTTTCCAGAACTGTCTATTGTCATAGAATTTGTTAAAGAACCACCAACAGGTCTTGTATAAAACTCTAATGCAGTACCTACATTATCTGTATCTGCTGCTGCTCTTATTGTAGCAACAGTTGAAACGTTTGAATTATAAAAAGCAAGATTACCTCTATTTCCACTTGTAATTGCTGAAGAATTATGTAAAGCCAATGTAACTTCTCCTGCCCTTTTTACTTCTAAATCAGCATAAATAGTATTTCCAGTTCCAATTCCTACATTTCCTCCAAAAGTTGCATTTCCAGTAAATGACGGTGAAGCCAATGGTGCTTTTAACCCAATGCTATTTGCGGTTGTTGTTGCAAAATTAGGATCATCACCCAATGCTGCAGCCAATTCATTTAATGTATCTAAAGTTGTAGGAGCTGAAGCAACTAACCCTGCAACTTCTGTATCTACATAGCTTTCTGTTGCGTAGCTGTTTGTTGTTAAATAATTACCAACTTCTGTTGGAAATGATGTAGCCGTTGCCACACTAGAAGAATTACCTAGCCAAAAATGATCGTTAGCAATATTAGGAATATCGTTTGTTCTAAGTATTGATGACACCAATAATGATCCTGAGCTACCACTTGCAGATCTTGCAACCTTAGCAATGTTTTGAATTAAGTTAGTACCAGTTGGTTTTGTCATTGTCAAACCACCGCCAGCTTTTACATATACCGTATCGTTTGATGCTGTGCTTGTGCCATCAATTGTGTCTGTTGTAATGTTTCTTAAATAGCCACCTGTAATTGCATAGCCTTCTGCGTTTACAGCAAGTGTTGTTAATAATAATCCTGCTGATGGCATTTTAGCACTATTACTTGCGTCTGCTGGTGCTATTTGTAATCTTTCTGATGCACCAACGTTACCGCTAATGTATACTGGAGTTCCTTTTGCAATACTTGCGGTATGTGTATTTTTTACGGGTATAATTACTGCTCCCGCTTCTAAACTATCTGATTGTACAGCTGATGCAATACTTACAATTTCTATAGCAACACCATTCGCAGGCGCTGCATCAAATGTTAATGTAGTTCCATCAACTGTGTATGTATTTTTAAATTGATAAACACCATTTAAAAATATAAATGTTTTTATTTCATTATCTATTGCTTGCCCTAATGTAAATGCTGTATCGCTTCCGTTACCCGTAAAATTATCTTGATATAAAACAGTAGGGCCTGTATTAATGCTTGAAATAGAAATAACCTCCACGCTGTGCCCTAATATTGGCGCAGTTGTAAAGGTTATAGTAGTACCGGAAATTGAATAAGTACTTTTTTCTTGATAAACACCATCAATGTATATTTGTGTTTGATCTTCATCAGTTATTGAATTTTGTAAATCAAATGCAACAGTGCTGCCGTCACCTGTAAAATTATCTCTATATATTACAGATGCCGCATCTGGTGAAATATTTTCAAAACCTAAATTACCCGCACCGTCAGTTGTTATTACTTGACCGTCGTTACCATCTGACGCAGGGAAAGTGTATGCGTCGTTTATTCTTATATTATTAAGAAAACGATTTGCCATATTAAATTTATAAAATTATATTAACCTATTTTACTAATAAGTACTCTAATGTCGTTTGAAGCAGGAGCTATAGAGAACGTGATAGTGGCCACATTGACACTTGTTCTTACTACATCTGCATAAACTGTATCAAATGAGTCTGCGTCATAAAGTTGTACCATAATATCTTTAGAACCTAAATTGTGTGTTACAGCGTAAGAAGTTGCAGAGCCATCGCCTATTGAAGCAGCGTACGTGCTGTTTTGTATTGTTTGTATTTCTTCGTATGCTGACCCATCTTCTGTTAACTGCCATTTGTCAGACGTTTCATTCCATCTTAAAGCAACATTATCTGAAGTTCCTCTTTCAACTTCAATACCTGCATTTTCACTTGGGGTGCCTGCTTCATTACTATTTAAAGTAATTATATTATCAGCAAGGTTTATTGTTTCTGTATTTACAGTTGTTGTTGTACCAGAAACCGTTAAATTACCAGAAATTATTAAGTTCCCAGAAATTGTAGGATTAGCTACTAAACCAATTTTTACTTGATTGTTTGATACAAGCGTATCTATTTCATTTGTAGTACCAGCAAAAACTAAAGTGTCTGTGCCAACAACTACACTATCTGTGTTAGGCGTGCCAACGTCGTCACTTATGGTTAAAGTAGAAGAAATTGCGGCAGTTGCTATAGCTGTAATTTGCCCTTGTGCATTTACCGTAAGAGTTGGTATTGCTGTTGAAGAGCCATAAGAACCAGCTTCATTTGTGTTGCTTGGACTACCTAGACCATTTGCAGCTAAGGTGTCATCTAGTGTTAAAGTTTGAGTGTGAACGCCTGCTGAAGTACTTACTGTCCCGGTCAGCCCAGTTCCAGCTGTAATATTAACTGCTGTTATATCACCGCCTACATTTGTCCAAGCTGAACCATCGTATACTTTTAATTGATTATCCCCTGTGTTATAGATTATCCACCCGGCGGTTAATCCCGTTATCGGATCACCACCTACTTTCTGAATTACTGCATTCTGTAATTCGTTTTTGTTTAAATTAATATCTGTTAAATATGAAAGTGCCATAGTTTATTAGTTTACGTATACTTTACCTTGAAATGAGGCTTTAAATGTTATAGTGAAATTATTATTATCTATATGTTGAATGTCACCTACTATATGAGATCCCGCTGAATCCACTGTTGTTACAGCTGGAAATTTAGCTAAATTGTGACTAATGGTTTGTCCTACATTTGCTACAAAATTTATATTAGGAGATGTAAAGTTTTTATCGGTTCTACCTGAATTATCTAAATTAAATAAATAGTATTTATTATCTCTTAAGCTACCATTGCCACCTAAATAACTAACGGTAAAAGTTAAAAAATTATCTGCTGGATCAGCTTGAATTGCGCTAACAAATGCATAATGACCAAATTCACTTATATTATCTACATTAGATATTTTTAATCCTTGGCCTACTAAATGATTATAAAATTCAACAATATTTAAATTATCTAAATTATTTATTGAAACTTTTAATGAAGTTACAGCGCTGAAAGGAATTCCAGTTCCACCTGAAGGTAATTTAAAAAATCCAGAAGATAAATTTGCATTTTCTGGAATAAATTTATTTACAATGCCGTCTAAATTAATTAAACCCGAGGTATTCAAAAACCCCACAATATTTTTTAGTTTAAAATTTTTAGTACCATTCCCAGAGGAATCTGTCCCTATAACTTTATCGTTTTTAGAAACGGAATTATCTAAATCATACGTACTAATTCTAGCCATTAAATTTTATTTTTTAAATAAACTTGTTGCTTTTTCGGTTGTTCGCCCACCAAAATAGGCTAAAACAACGGACATCATTACTTTTTCAAACGTATCGTTCCAAGTTTCCCCTATATGAAATGGTATAGAATCTACGCTGTCAAGTAATCCCGCAACTGAAAATATAACAATACACCACACTAATACTAATGGGCGGACATTTTTTGAAAGCCAAGAATCTGATAAAGAATCCGCTTGCCACCTTGAAGTGATAGCCTCCATCTCTTTATTTTGTTGTTCAAATATAAGTTGTTGTAATTTTATTTTTTCTTCACCACTTACATCAGACTTACCAATAGCTGCAATAGCTTCAGCAGGTGTTGTAACTCCGCTGATTATATTACCTAATGCCGGGCTGGCAAGTGACGCGGCTCCAAATAATAATTTACCTACAGTAGTTTCCGCAAATTTCTTTTTTGGTTGACTCATCTTTTTTTCATTTTATATGGGACCATTTTATTCAATGCATTTTGTCTAGCCTCACAACCGCATGGTATATTTAAGCCAGTTGATACTTTGTCCACTACGCGTTTTATGCCTGTAGCTTTTGTAAATTTTGCTATTGAATCGCCTAATCCTCTACTTTTCATTTAACAATTCCATTTTCTTCTAGCGGCTAAGCCTCTTTCGGATTTCCACCCTTTGGATCTTGCACAAAATGACTTACGTCTTTTAGCAGCCTTACTTCCTTTCTTTAATTTAGATGGAGGTGTTGTAACTGCTGTTTTAAGTTTACTACCCGGGTTATCTCTTCTGTATTTAGCCACGCCTTTAGCGGTCATTCCACCTCCAGCTTTTTTACCAGTTCCACCCTTTTTGTTTACTTTCTTATAGTAACCTAAAGATTTTTTTCTTGATGGTGCGTTCTTGCTTGGCATAATTATTTCTTTTTCATTTTTTTAAAATCAGCTCCTGTAATTTTATTATAAGGAGGCGCTTTTTTAGCTATTTTTTTTTGCTTTGGTGTTAATTTTTTTTTACCTTTTGCTTTAGCTTT
>Ga0222715_10001285_pt1 | contig 24170 bp, 24 predicted proteins | sample C33_9DmetaG_FD_165056 | JGI IMG/M metagenome (GOLD analysis project Ga0222715, IMG submission 165056) | Estuarine water microbial communities from San Francisco Bay, California, United States - C33_9D | ecosystem: Environmental > Aquatic > Marine > Unclassified | place: USA: California...
CAAGGGTCGCTCCCTGACGCAAATCGCCTGGGGCCGACTGCGCCGGGACAAGACGTTCATCGTCTCGACGATCATCCTGGCCTTCTTCCTTCTCGCCGCGATCTTTGCCCCGGTCATCACCGGATTCCTCGGTGTCGACCCCTACTCGCTGGACCCCGATGTCCTTGACCCGGCCGGGGGCAAGCCCATCGGACCGTGGGGCGGCGCCAGTTGGGAGCACCCGCTCGGCGTCGAATGGGGGACGGGTCGCGACATCTTCGCTCGACTGATCTACGGGCTGCGCATTTCGCTGCTCATCGCGTTCTCCGCCACGATCCTGGTCGTTATTCTCGGCACGCTCTTCGGGATCATCTCCGGCTACGCGCGCGGCTGGGTCGATGCCTCCATCGGTCGACTGATGGACCTCATCCTCGCCTTCCCGTTCTTCCTCATCATCCTGGCGCTCTCCGGCACGATGACCCAGCGCCTCACCGACCTCGGCGTTCCCGAGGGCAATGCCTCGCGCATCACCTACCTGATCCTCGTGCTCGGCATCTTCGGCTGGCCCTACCTCGCGCGCATCGTGCGCGGTGAAGTCCTCAGCCTGCGCGAGCGCGAGTTCGTGGAGTCAGCGGTCTCGCTCGGTGCCAGCACCCCGCGCATCCTCTTCCGCGAGATCCTGCCCAACCTGTGGGCGCCGATTCTCGTCTACGCCACCCTGCTCCTGCCGGTCTACGTCGCGACGGAGGCCGTGCTGTCCTTCCTCGGTGTGGGCGTCCTACCGCCGGACCCGTCCTTCGGCGCCATGCTGGGTGCGTCCACGCAGTACTGGACCCTCGTTCCTTCGTATCTCTTCATCCCGGGCACGCTGCTCGTCATCATCGTTGTCGCGTTCAATCTCGCGGGCGACTCGGTGCGCGATGCCCTCGACCCCAAGGCGGCAAAGCGATGAGCCGCCTCCACTCACTCCCGCCCGCCGACGCGCATCGTGCGTTTCTCGGGGGAGAGGCCGCGCCTGTGCGTTCGGCCTGTTCTGCACACAAGGAGGAAACATGCTGAAGTTCCGAAAGGGGGCAACGCTCGCGATTGGTGTCGCGACCGGCGCCCTTGTTCTCGCTGCCTGTGGTGGCAGCTCCTCGGATGGCGGTGACTCCTCGTCATCGTCGTCCGGTGGTGACTCCTCGTCATCGTCGTCCAGTAGCGACTCCTCGGCGCCGACCCCCGACGACGGCCAGGCGGGCGGCACCCTCTCCATCCTCACCAGCGCGGAGCAGTTGCTGTCGCTGGATCCGCAGGTCATCTACACCGGTGAGGACCTCGCGTTCCTCGGTGCGACGATCATGCGCTCCCTCACGGCGTACCAGGTTGCTCCTGGCGACACCGAGGGCACGACCCTCGTGCCCGACATGGCGACCGACACCGGCACCGTGAGCAACGAGGGCAAGACCTGGTCCTTCACCCTGCGTGATGGCATTACGTGGGAGGACGGCTCGCCCGTCACCTGTCAGGACGTCGCCTACGGCACCTCGCGCCAGTTCGATACCGGACTCGCCGAGGGCGGCCCGGTCTATGGCGTGTCGTACCTCGACATCCCCGTCGACGAAGAGGGCAACTCGGCGTACGCCGGCCCCGCGGACGGCACCGGCCAGGAGCTCTTCGACAAGGCCGTGACCTGTGATGGCAACACCATCACCTTCAACTTGAACCAGCCGGTTCCGGACTTCAACTACGCCGTGACCCTCGGCTTCAGCGCGGTGCCTGCGGGCATGGCGACGGGCGAGGAGTACGCCAACAAGCCGATGTCCAACGGCCCCTACAAGATCGCCGAGTACTCGAAGGGTGCGGGCGGCAAGCTTGTCCTCGTCCGCAACGAGGCGTGGAACAAGGACAGCGATCCCTACCGTCTGGCCCTGCCGGACAGCTGGGTGATCGACTTCGGCATTGAGGAGACCGTCGGCGAGCAGCGCGTCATGCAGAGCTCCGGCGACGACGCCTACGCCATGGTGCAGAGCCTGACCACGGCCGCTCTCCCCGTCGTGTTCGAGGATGCGCAGTACGAGTCGCGTCGCATTGACGCGTTCGACCCGTACACCATCTACGCGGCCGTTAACGCCGAGAAGATTCCGGACGAGAAGTGCCGCCAGGCCATCGGTGTCGCCCTCGACCGTGACGCTCTCCTGCTCAACGCCGGTGGCACCTACGCCGGTGAGCTGGCCGACGGTGTCGTCAAGCCCAACATCGGCATCGACTACGCACCGACCGGACTGTGGGACGGCCTGCTCGGCCAGCCTGTGCCCGGTACCGGTGATCCGGAGTTCGCCAAGAAGCTCCTCGCCGAGGGCAACAACTGCCCGACGGAGATCACCGTTGACTACGGCCAGACCGAGGACAACGACAAGGCCGTTGCCATTTGGGTCGAGTCCCTCGCTCGCGCCGGTATCACCGTGAAGCCGAACCCGATTGAGCGCGGCCAGTACTACGGCGTCGTGTTCAAGGACGGCAACGAGATCATGTTCGGCGGCTGGGGCCCGGACTGGCCCAACGCCTCCACCGTGATCCCGCCGCTGTTCGTGCAGGGCTGGAACCTGTCGAAGGTGGACGACAAGGAGTTCAACAAGCAGGTTCAGGCCGCATCGGTTGAGCTCGATCGCGAGAAGCAGGCCACCATGTGGCAGGAGCTCGACAAGATCGCAGCCCAGAAGATGTGGACGGTCCCGACCCGCTTCGGTCGTGACCAGCGTCTGGCCGGCACCAGTGTCGGTCCGATCTTCAGCTGGGCGGCGTACGGGTCCTACCCGTACCCGATCATGTACGCCGCGCAGTAGTCGGCGTCAGCGTGGAGGGGGCGGTTCGCCGCCCCCTCCACGCGCACCATCAGCCCACCTGAGAAACCAACCCAACACGACAACGGAAGGGGGTAGGACATGAGCGCGTTCGTCGTGCGCCGCGTGCTCATCATGCTGTTGATGCTCCTACTCCTGAGCTTCGCGGTCTTCTTCCTCTTCAGCATCCTGCCCGCCGATGTCGCACGTCTCACCTGCGGCAAGATCTGCACCGACCAGACCATCGAACTCAATCGCGCACGGCTCGGGCTCGACAAGTCGATCTTCGAGCAGTATTGGCTCTTCCTCTCGGCGATCTTCGTCGGCCGCACCTACGGGGTGGGCGAAGGGGCACTGGTTTGCGAGGCGCCGTGCCTCGGCTGGTCCTTCACCAAGTCCGAGCCGGTCCTCGAGCTCATCCTCGACCGCCTTCCCGCCACCGTCTTCCTCGCGCTCGGCGCCTTCGTCATCTTTCTCATCGGCGGTGTCGGCCTCGGTGTCTACAGCGCGCTGCGTCGCGGTCGTTGGCAGGACAAGGCAATCACCGGAGTCTCGCTCATCGGCTATTCCCTGCCGTCCTTCTTCATCGGCCTTGTTGTCATCTTCTTCGTCATCATCCGATGGCAGTTGCTGCCGTTCCCCGACTACGTGAACCCGTGGGAAGACCCTGTGCAATTCCTCCAGACGATGATCCTGCCCTGGATCGTGCTGGCGGTGCTGTATGCGGCCTTCTACACACGACTGACCCGAAGTCAGATGCTCGAGACGCTCAGCGAGGACTTCATTCGTACCGCGCGTGCTAAGGGGTTGAAGGAGCGCGTCGTTATCGGCAAGCACGCCCTGCGCGCGGGTCTCACCCCGATCGTCACGGCCGCAGGTCTTGACCTGGCCGGATTGTTGGGCGGGGCGATCATCCTCGAGACGATCTTCAGCCTGCCCGGATTGGGTAGCCTCGCGATCTCGTCGGTGCTCAACCCTGACCAGTCGATCCTCGTCGGCATCACGCTCATCACGGCGACGTTCATCATCGTGGCCAACCTCATCGTCGACATCCTTTACGCCTTCATTGACCCCAGGGTGAGGCCGACATGAGCGCTCCCTTCCTCGAGGTCAACGACCTGCGCGTGTCCTTCCGCACCGAGGACGGCGTCGTGCGCGCGGTCGACGGCTCATCCTTCAACGTCGCCCAGGGGGAGACGCTCGCCATCGTGGGCGAGTCGGGCTCGGGCAAGTCCGTCACCGCTCAGGCGATCATGGGGCTGCTCAGTCGTCGCAGCGCCGATATCAGCGGCCAGGTAGTGCTGGATGGCAGCGACCTGCTCGCGCTCGACGACGATGAGATCCGCCGCTTGCGCGGCGCCCGCATGGCGATGATCTTTCAAGATCCGCTGTCCAGTCTCCACCCGTTCTATCGCATCGGTGATCAACTCACCGAAGCCGTGCGCGTGCACCGCAAGGTCAGTCGCAAGGAGGCCCGCAATCGGGCGATCGATGGGCTGCGCCGCGTGGGCATTCCCGCCCCAGAACAGCGCATTGATGACTACCCGCATCAACTCTCCGGCGGCATGCGCCAGCGCGTCATGATCGCGATGGCCCTCATCAACGAACCGCAATTGCTTATCGCGGACGAGCCGACAACGGCGCTCGATGTGACGGTCCAGGCCCAGATCACTGAGCTCATGGTCGAACTGCAGAAGCAGACCGGCACGACCCTCATCATCATCACGCACGACCTGGGAGTCGTCGCCGATATGGCCGACCATGTCTGTGTGATGTACGGCGGTCGGGTAGTGGAGTACGGCTCCATCGACGACGTCTACTACCGACCGGCCATGCCCTACACGCAGGGCCTCCTCGCGTCGGTTCCGCGCCTCGACTCCGATCGCAATGCACGCTTGGATCCGATCCCCGGCAATCCGCCATCGCTGATCAACCTGCCGTCGGGCTGCGTCTTCCACCCCCGCTGCGGTCGTCGTGACGAGGTCCGTGGTGACCTGTGTGTGACGACCGAGCCCGAGCTTCTCGAGGTGGCTGCCGGGCACACGGCCCGTTGCCACCTCACCGCACAGGTCCATGCCGAGGAGGTGTTCGGTGCCCGCTGACTCCGAGCGCGTCCTCGATGTGCGTGACCTCCAGGTCTATTTCCCGGTGCGGTCGCGCGGGGTCTTCCCTCGCACCATCGGCCAGATCAAGGCCGTGGACGGCGTGAGCCTGCACGTCGAGGCGGGCAAGACGCTGGGGCTGGTCGGTGAGAGCGGATGCGGCAAGTCCACGACGGGCCGCGCCATCCTGCGGCTCACGCAGCCCACCGCCGGCAGCGTGGAACTCAACGGGACCGACATCACCAACCTGTCGCGTCGCCAACTGCGCCCGCTGCGTCGCGAGGCGCAAATGATCTTCCAGGACCCCTATAACGCGCTCAATCCTCGGCAGACGATCGGATCGATCATTGCCGCCCCCTTCCGCATTCAAGGCGTCGAGCCGCCCGGGGGAGTGCGGACCGCCGTGCGCGAACTCTTGGATCGGGTGGGACTGAACCCGGAGCACGTCAACCGCTATCCCAATGAGTTCTCGGGCGGCCAGCGTCAGCGCATCGGCATTGCGCGCGCCATTGCGCTTCGCCCCAAGTTGATCATCTGCGATGAGCCGGTGTCCGCCCTGGATGTGTCCATCCAGGCGCAGATCTTGAACCTGCTGCAGGACCTGCAGGATGACTTCGGTGTCTCCTATCTCTTCATCGCACACGACCTCGCCGTGGTGCGCCAGATCGCCGACCGCGTCGCGGTGATGTATCTCGGGCACATCGTGGAGTCGTCTTCGCGTGAGGAGCTTTACAAGCGCCCGCTGCATCCCTACACCCACGCGCTGCTGTCCGCCGTACCCATCCCGGATCCGGAGGCGCAGACCCAGCGTGAACGCATCGTGCTCGGTGGCGACCTGCCCAGTCCGCTCAATCCGCCGTCGGGCTGTGTCTTCCACACCCGCTGTTTCGTCGCGCAGGATCGCTGCCGCACCGAGGTGCCGATCATGCGCGATATGGGGCAGGGGCATCTGGTGGCCTGCCACTTCCCGATCGAAGAGCAGAGAATCGGCGAGGTCATCCACGGCCCGGACTCCGGACTCACCGCGCCGCTCGAACCCGAGCCGGGCTACTTCAGCGAGTCGATCACCGACCTCGGTGCCGTGGGCACGACCCGCCTCGACTCGGCCAACAGCACCGACGAAGGCATCTAGCCCATCGATCAATACCTCGCTAGTGCAAGTGCTCGGTGAAGAAGTCGAGTTCGGCGCGCAGCAGGTTCTCGGCGACGACCTCCTGCGGGGTCATGTGCGTGACCCCTGTCAGTGGAAGCACGCTGTGCGGTCGACCGGCGGCCAACAGCGCCGAACTCAACCGCAGGGTGTGCGCCGCCACGACGTTGTCATCCGCGAGTCCGTGAATGATGAGCAGCGGTCGTGTCAGGCCCGCGGCGAGAGGGATCAGTGAGGACGCCTCGTACGCCGCGTCTTCATCCGCGGGCATCCCGAGATAGCGCTCCGTATACCCGGTGTCGTACAGGCGCCAGTCGGTGACCGGTGCGCCCGCGACTGCCGCATGGAAGACGTCGGGTCGACGCAGGACCGCGAGCGCGGCGAGGTAGCCGCCGAAGGACCAGCCGCGAATCCCTACGCGCGTCGGATCCAGATCATCGGGATACATCTCCACAGCAGCCAGGACGGCGGCCACCTGATCTTCGAGCGCAGGGCTCGCCAGATCTCCGCGCACGCTGCGATCCCAGGCCGGGCCGCGACCCGGGGTCCCGCGCCCGTCGGCAACGATCACCGCGAAGCCCTGGTCGGCCAGCCATTGATTCGTACCGAAGGCAAGGCCGGAGGCGACCACCATGCGCGCATGCGGGCCGCCGTACGGCGAACAGATGATGGGCAGATGCTGACTTCCCGGGACGTGGCCGGTCGGGAAGAGGACGGCGACCCGCAGTTGCCGATCGCCCAGGACATGGAGGGTGACCTGCGGGGAGATGCACGGAGTCTCCGCGAACGACGCGATGGTGCCGACGTGATCGCTGGCTCGCCACACCGCCATCTCGCTCGTCGTGCGGTCGACGTCGGTCGATGTCGTGATGAGCACGTCGCCCGACCGTCGCGCCGAGGCGATACCGGGGAGGGGAAGCCGGACCGCCGATCCGTCAGCACCGATGCGATAGACGCCTTCACGGACCGGGTCGTCGCTGGCTGAGACAAGTATGTCCTCGCCGACGTCAAGCAGGGCCGACACCTGCAGTCCCACCGGGCTGAGTGCGTCGCCGTCCACATAGACCCGATTGGTGTCGTGAGCGCGATCGGACAGCACCTCGACCAGCGCTCCGGTCGAAGACCGTGTCGGACTCCCGGGAACGACATCGATCCAGTCATCGTCGGCATGCTCGGTGACCAGGGTCGTCGCCCCGGTGTTCGGATCAGCGGTGAAGAGGCGCTGACGGCGTTGGTCACGGGACATCACCGCCACGAGGGGATCGGCGTGGTCGACGACGTCGACGCGTGTGAGATAGGGGAACTCCTCGTGATCCCAGGTCACGTCGATCGGTTCGGCGCCGTCAGCGAGAGGCACGAGCCACAGTGACAGGTCGGCGTTGGGTCGACCGGCGGCGGGATAGCGGTGCTCCGCTGGCGGGTGCGCGGGATTCGCAGGGTCGGCAATCCACCACACGTCGACGGGGTCGACGTCCACGCGTTCGACCAGAAGGCCGCTGCCGTCGGCGAGCCACCAGAAGCCGCGGATGCGCTCGAGTTCCTCGGCCGCGATGAAGTCGGCGAGGCCCCAACTCGCCGTGTCCCTGTCGGGTACGGCGACGGCACGTGCGGGGCCGCCGTCGGTGGGTGCGACGTACAACGCGCGTTCGCAGACGTAGGCGACCTGCTGGCCGGTCGGGTCGATCCGGGGGTCAATGACCGGGCCGGGAGCGGCAAGGGCCGTCACCATGCCCGTGGCAAGGTCAGCGACGAAGGGGCTCCCGGCGAGGGCGAACGACGCGCGGCTGAGCGTCGAGTCCGTCGCATAGTCCGTGATTCCGCCCGTGACCTCGCGCAGTCGCTCCCGCCGAGCACGCTCCTCGGGCGGAAGGTCACCGTCCGATGCGATGTCCGTGGGATCCACGAGGCAGGTCTCAACGCCTGTCGAGATGTCGAAGGCCCACAGTGCGTTGACCGGATCCGTGCCCGAGCGGCCTCGCAGGAAGTAGATGCGGTCGTTCGTCGCATCGATCGCGGTACTCCGTGGCGCGCCAAGTCGGAATCCGCGCGTGCGGGCCCGCTGCCGGGGGTAGGACTCCTGGGTCATCGACTGGCCACCTCTCCTGGCACCTCACCGCTGCTGTCGCGGTCCGGCGTGACGGTATCGTCGCACCATGTCCGACCGGCGGCTTCTCCTTGTCCATGCTCACCCCGATGACGAGTGCATTGGGACCGGCGCCTCCATGGCCAAGTATGTCGATGAGGGAGTGCAGGTCACGCTCGTCACCTGCACGCTGGGCGAGGAAGGCGAGGTCCTCGTCCCCGAGCTCGCCCATCTCGCGTCCGGGCTGGAGGATCGGCTCGGCGAGCACCGGCAGACCGAACTAGCGAACGCGATGACGGTCCTCGGAGTCACCGATCATCGTTTTCTCGGGGGTCCCGGGCGCTTCCGCGACTCCGGCATGGTGGGCACCCCACCCAACGAACGTCCCGAGGCCTTTTGGCGCGCGGACCTGCTAGACGCGGCGAACGAGCTCGTGCCGGTCATTCGCGAAGTGAAGCCGCAGGTCCTCGTGACCTACGACGACTTCGGTGGCTACGGACATCCCGATCACATCCAGGCCCATCGCGTGGCCATGTACGCCGTTGCGCTGGCTGAGGCGCCGTCGTATCGGCGCGACCTCGGTGAGCCGTGGCACATTGACAAGGTCTACTGGACGGCGTTCCCACGCAGTGTCGTCCGTGCTGGAATCGAGGCCATGCGGGCCGCGGGAGAGACGACCGGCTTCGCCGAGATGGACCCTGACGACCTCCCCTTCGTCATTGATGACGAGTTGGTGACTACAGCCGTCTTCGCACCGGAGCATCTTGAGCGCAAGATGGATGCGCTGCGTGAGCACGTGACTCAGGTGTCGGTCGATGGTGGCTTCTTCGCATTGGCCGACAACGTGGGTGCTCAGGCATTCGCCACCGAGTACTACCGGCTTGTGCGGGGAGTGCCGGGGCCGTTGGATGCGGAGGGTCGCGAGACCGATCTCTTCGCCGGGATCTGACGGGTGCGCGTCCTCATCGGCGTCGGCGCCGTTGGCGCTGGTGTGGTCACGGGGGTGGTGGGGGCTTTCCTCCAGGCGGTTCGCCTGTCCCTCGGCGGGTGGACAATCCCCATCGGGCTAGGGATAACCCTCATCCTGTTTCTCGTCCTAGTGCGAGCGGTCATCGAGGCGACCGGGGTGCGATGGACCGGATGGTTGGCCTTCGCGGGTTGGCTCATTGCCACCGTCATCTATGCGGCCGAACTGCCTTCTGGGTCGCTGGTTATTTCGGCGGGCGGCCGACAGATGACCTACTTGCTCGGCGGAGTCATCATCGCCGCGGCAGCCGCGACGATTCCGCCAATCGGGCGGCTGCGAGGTCCCCAGAGACTTCCCACGGAGCCACGCGCTCCTGAAGAGGCATCTTCGTGATGAACCTGCCTAAGATGGGGTGTCCTGACCTCGACTCACCGGAGTACTAAACCCGTGCCTGATGAGGAGCCGACCCGCGGCGCCACTGCCCTGGGTCAACGTGGCCTGTTCATCGCGCTGGCGGCGGTGGCAGGTGCCGTGGTCTTCTACCTGGGGATGATCCTCGGCGGTTCCTCCGACATCCCGGCCAACACCACGGTCCTCGGGGTTCAGATCGGTGGCATGTCTCGCGCGGAAGCCGTGCAGACGCTCGAGCAGCAAGTCGGGCCTCGCGCCGAGGCCCCAATTCAGATCTCGGCGTTCGACACCTCCGAGGAGATCTACCCGAGTCAGTCCGGTCTGGCCTTTGACCCGATCGCGACGGTCGACGACGCGACTGGCCGCATTTACAACCCGGTCGGCATGGTCATGCGTCTCTTCGGTCCGCAGGTGGTGGCTCCCGTCGTGGTTATCGACGAGCCGCAACTTGAAGATCGGCTCGCGAACTTCGCGGAGTTCGTCGCGATGCCCTCGTCGGAGCCCACGATCTACTACGAGGATGACCTGACCCCGGTACTCACGCCGCCCGAGCAGGGTCGTGACATCGACCTCCCGGCCGCGTCCGAAGCTGTCGCCAATACCTACCTTCAGGCCAGTTCGTCGGTGGCGCTTCCGGAGATCATCGTTGAGCCCGCGGTCGGCGTGGAGGCTGCCGATGACTACCTCGCCGGGCCCGCAACGACGGCGGTGTCCGGCCCGGTCGAGATCAAGGTCCAGGATGTCTACGTCGGCATTGATGCTGGTTTCATCGCGGCCGCGACCTACTACGAGGTCCAAGACGGCCAACTTGCACCGGTCATCGACGGGCGCCTGTTGCACGACGCGACCGCCGACCAACTCGAAGCCGTGGAGACGCCCGGCAACAACGCGACCTTCGCGATTGACGAAAACAACCAGCCGTACGTCGTCCCATCCCAGGTCGGCGAGGGAGTTTCGGACGACGACATGGCTGCTGCCGTCGCCGACGCGATGTTCCAGACCGACGGACGTCGGGCCACTGCCGTAGTGACCGTCCGCGACCCGGTCGTCACCACGGCTGATGCGGAGAAGTTGGGCGTTATCGAAGAGATCTCCAGCTTCACCCAGGAGGTCAACTACGCGGAATACCTCGCCCACAACCTGGCGCTCGCCTCGGAATACATCAACGGCACCCTGCTGCTGCCCGGCGAGGTCTTCTCGATGAACGAGAAAACCGAAAACCGTGATCCGAAGAATGGCTACATGGAGGGCTACGTTATTGGCCCCGGTGGCATCTTCCGCAAAGAACTCGGCGGAGGTCTGTCTGCCGCGACGACGACCGTCTGGTCGGCGGCGTTCTACGCCGGACTCGAGCCCGTAAACGTCCAGGCGCACTCGATCTACATCTCGCGCTACACGCCGGGGCTAGAGGCGACCGTGGCGTGGGGTGGCTTCGACATGAAGTTCCGCAACAACACGCCCTACGGTGTCTTTATCACCGCCGAGTCCGACGAGACGTCCATGACGGTGCGGATGTACAGCACCAAGATCTACACGGCGATCGAGGCGGAGGTGGGCGAGCGGTACTGGCCGAGGGACTTCAAGACGATCTACAACCCCGATGAGGAGTGCTCGCCGCAGTCCGGCACCGAGGGGTTCACGATTGACGTGGATCGCGTCTTCTATGAGGGTGACAAGGAAGTCGAGCGGCAGACCTTCACTACCGCCTACACCCCCTCTCCACGGGTGATCTGCGGCGAGAAGCCCAAGCCGGACAAGCCCGATGAGCCGGACCCCGAATCCACGGACGCGCCAACCGACGAACCCACGGCTGACCCGACGGACGTTCCCGCCACCGATCCCAGTGCGGACGCACCCGCGAACGCCGGAGACGATCAGGCCTGAGACTCGCTCGTCGGTGGTCCCGTCCGCGGGACACCTCGTGCGCTCGGGGCACCCGCGACACCGGCAGACGCACCCGGGGCGCTAACGTGACCCCCGGCGAGTGATCGTCGACTCGACCGACCGGTCGGGTGCGGTGTGCGCGTCCTGCGGGGCGTCGCCCGAGACGAAAGGCAGTCCGGTGACCTACGTCATCACCTTGGCTTGCGTCGATGTGAAGGACAAGTCCTGTATCGAGGAGTGTCCCGTCGACTGCATCTACGAGGGCGAGCGGATGCTCTACATCCAGCCCGATGAGTGCGTTGATTGCGGTGCCTGCGAGCCGGTGTGCCCGGTGGAGGCGATCTACTACGAGGACGACGTCCCCGAGGAGTGGACCGATTACACCGCCGCCAATGCGGAGTTCTTCAACGACCTCGGTTCGCCCGGTGGCGCAGCCAAGCTCGGCGCACAGGAGTTCGACGCGGCCCTCATCGCGACCGTGCCGCCGAAGGAAGACAGCTGAAGCTTCCGGACTTCCCGTGGGATCGCCTCGCGCCCGTCGCTGAGCAGGCGCGATCGCATCCCCGGTTTGCCGACCTGTCCATTGGCAGCCCGGTCGACCCCACGCCTGAGCCCGTCCAGCGGGCACTCGCATCCGCGGCGAACGCGCCGGGTTATCCCACGGTCGCCGGCTTGCCCGAGGCGGCAACAGCGTTCACTGACTGGCTGCACCGCAGCGTCGGGGTCGTCTCTGACGTGGCGACGATCCCCTCGATCGGGTCCAAGGAGGTTGTCGCGCTCCTGCCGATCCTCCTGGGCCTGCGCGATGGCGCGAAGGTGATCGTCCCGGAATTGGCCTACCCGACGTACGTCGTGGGTGGCCTGTTCGCCCACTGCGACATCATCGTCTCCGACGATCCGGCTGATGTTGAGGGTGCGTCGCTCGTCTGGCTGAACTCTCCCAGCAATCCGACGGGCCGGGTCATGGGTGCGAACGAGCTCCGGGACATGGTGGCGGCGGCGCGGGCCACAGGAGCGCTCGTCGCCTCCGACGAGTGCTACATCGAGTTTGGCTGGGCGGGTCGGCCCCCCTCAGTCCTCAGCCCAGAGGTCACCGGAACGGACCCGTCCGGAGTCCTCGCCCTGCACGCGCTGTCCAAGCGCTCGAACATGGCTGGCTATCGCTATGGCGCCGTCGCCGGTGACCCGGTGGTGGTGAAGCAGTTGCTCGAGGTGCGCAAGCACCTGGGCTTCATGGTGCCGTTGCCGGTCCAGCGGGCCGCCGTCGTCGCCTGGTCGGACGACGTCCACGTCGAGGAGCAGCGGCAGCGCTACCTCCACCGGCGCGCAATCCTTCTCCCGGCCCTGCAGCGGGCCGGCTTCCGCATCGACCATAGCGAGGCAGGCCTCTACCTGTGGGCCACCCGTGGGGCGGACTGCTGGGAGACGGCCCGCTGGCTCGCCGAGCGGGGCATCCTCGTGGCCCCGGGCGACTTCTACGGGGCAGCAGGGCACGAACATGTCCGGGTTGCTCTCACGGCCACCGATGACACCATCGCGGCGGCCGCGGAGTCCCTCAGCGCCTGATCGCAGGACCGGGTTCGTTCGCCGAACCCGGCGAGGATACGGTGGGCGCACCAGTTCAAGTCCGGTTTCAGCCCCTCACAAGGGGTGCGTGCAAGCAGGAGGCCCTCGGTGTCGGATGCGGTGTTGCAGTACTCGGGGGGCGAACTACCACTTCCCGAAGCGCCATCCACCATCGGTGAGTCCGGCTATGACATCAGCAAACTGCTGTCCACGACCGGCAACGTGACCCTCGACCACGGGTTCGTCAACACCGCCTCATGCTCGTCGGCCATCACCTACATCGACGGGGAGAAGGGCATCCTGCGCTACCGCGGATACCCGATTGAGCAACTCGCCGAGCAGTCGTCCTACCTCGAGGCGGCGTACCTGCTCATCTACGGCTACCTTCCGACGGTCGACGAACTCGGCGAATTCAAGGGCCAGATCAAGCGGCACACCATGCTGCACGAGGAGCTGCGCCAGTTCTTCGATGGCTTCCCCCGCGACGCGCATCCGATGCCGGTGCTCTCGTCGGCGGTTTCGGCGCTGTCGACGTTCTACCAGGACTCGCTGGACCCGTTCGACCCCGAGCAGGTCGAGATCAGCACGATCCGCCTCATGGCCAAGGTGCCCACGCTGGCGGCGTACTCCTACAAGAAGTCGGTCGGCCAGCCGTACATGTACCCCGACAACTCCCTGGGGTTCATCGACAACTTCCTGCGGATGACCTTTGGTGTCCCCGCCGAGGAATACCAGGTCGATCCGACCGTCTCCAAAGCGCTCAACATGCTGCTTCTGTTGCACGCCGATCACGAGCAGAACTGTTCGACATCAACCGTGCGGCTCGTAGGTTCGTCGCATGCGAACCTCTTCGCCTCAGTCTCGGCCGGCATCAATGCACTCTTCGGCCCACTGCATGGCGGAGCTAACCAAGCCGTGCTGGAGATGCTCGAGAAGATCCACGCCTCCGGTGGTGGGGTCAACACCTTCATCCGCCAGGTCAAGGATCGTCAGGACGGCGTGAAGCTCATGGGCTTCGGGCACCGCGTCTACAAGAACTACGATCCGCGCGCCGCGCTGGTCAAGAAGGCGGCCTATGACGTCTTCGCTGCGCTCGACGTCAAGGATCCGCTGCTCGACATCGCCCTGCGCTTGGAGGAGGTTGCGCTCGCTGACGACTTCTTCATCGAGCGCAAGCTCTATCCCAATGTCGATTTCTACACCGGGCTGATCTATAAGGCGATGGGCTTCCCGAACCGGATGTTCACGGTGCTCTTCGCTCTCGGTCGCCTCCCGGGCTGGATTGCGCAGTGGCGCGAGATGATCAACGACCCGCACACCAAGATCGGCCGACCGCGTCAGGTCTACATCGGTGAGCCCCTGCGCGACTACGTCCCGATCGAGGACCGCACCGCCTAAGAAGTCCTAGTCGTTCGCGTGCAGGGCGGCGTTCAAACCACCCCATGAACCCGTCCGCGGCACGACCTCGAGTGCACCGGTCACCGAATTGCGGCGGAAGAGCAGGTTCGGCACGCCGGAGAGCTCGCGCGCCTTGACGACCTCGCCGTCGGGAAGGGTCACGCGGGCCCCTGCGGTCACATAGGTGCCGGCCTCGACGACGGAACCATCGCCCAGGCTGATGCCGATGCCGGCGTTGGCCCCGATGAGGCAGCCGGCGCCGACGCTGATGATCTCCTGGCCGCCGCCGGAGAGCGTGCCCATGATTGAGGCGCCGCCACCGATATCGGATCCGTCGCCGACGATGACCCCGGCCGAGATGCGACCTTCGACCATGGAGTGGCCGAGCGTGCCGGCGTTGAAGTTGATGAAGCCCTCGTGCATGACAACTGTGCCGTCGGCGCAATGAGCACCAAGCCGGACGCGATCGGCGTCGGCGATGCGCACTCCGGAGGGGACGACGTAATCGACCATGCGCGGGAAGCGGTCGACGCCCAAGACGTTGAGAGACTCGCCATGGGAGCGGGCTCGCATGCGTGCGGCGTCGATCTGATCGATGGCGACGGGGCCGCGCGTGGTCCAGGCGACGTTGGTGAGCAGACCGAAGACGCCATCGAGGTTGATGGTGCGCGGCTGGACGAGTCGGTGCGACAGCAGATGCAGCCTGAGGTAGGCATCGGCGGCGTCCGCCGGGGGAGCCTGCAGGTCCTCGATCACGGTCGTAATGGTGCGGACGTCGACTCCGCGAATCTCGTCGTGCCGCTGGGCAGCGTCGATGCCGAGGACCGGCAGGGGATCGCGGTCGAGGACGGGGGAGGGGTACCAGGCATCGAGGAGGACGCCGTCTGAGTACGTCGCCAGTCCATGGGCGCTGGCCGGTCCGGTCACGGGCTCACTGTGCATGATGGGCAGGCTATCGAAGTGGCCGCGTGACCGGACCGGCCGTGCGTTACTACTGCTTGACGGCGCTACTGCTTGACGGCCTCGACGTCGAGCTCGAGCTTGATGGTGTCGCTGACGAGGACACCGCCTGCCTCGAGCGCGACGTTCCACACCATGCCAAAGTCCTTGCGGCTGATCTCCGCCTTGCCCTCGAAGCCGATACGGGTTCCGCCCCAAGGGTCCTGGCCGACCCCGGTGAGCTCCACCTTCACGGTGACCGGCTTGGTCACTCCGTGGATGGTGAGGTCGCCGATGACCTCGAACTCATCGTCCGAGACCTGCTTGGCCGAGGTGCTGGTGAAGGTAATGGTGGGGAACTGCTCCACGTCAAGGAAGTCCGCGGACTTGAGGTGAGCGTCTCGATCGGCGTTCTTGGTGTCGAGGCTGGCGGCCAGGATCGTGACCGTCGCCGTCGAGGCGGCGGGATTGGCGCCGTCGAGCACGAGGGTGCCGGTCACCTCGGAGAACCCGCCGCGGACCTTGGCGACCATGGCGTGACGGGCATTGAAGCCGAGGTTGGTGTGCGAGGGGTCGAACTCCCAGGTGCCGGTGATGGGAGATAGGTCAGTGCTCACGGTGCTCCTTGGGGTGGTAGTTAAGGGTTCAACTATATCCCTCGGGTACGGATGCGCACATTGGGGTCGGTACCCGCCCTTTGCGCGCCGATCTAGCGCAGATCAGCCCTGAGCGTTGTCGTCGTCGGCGTCATCGTCGTGATGACCCATGCGTCCGCCCATGCCGTCCTGGTGTTGCGCACGCTGCTCCTCCATCTGCGCAGCGAACTCAGGTGACATCGCGTGGATGTCGTCGGCGGTCGCGGTGCCCCCATCGACTGTCGCGCGGACGTGCACGGTGTCGCCGACCTTCGCCTGGGTTTCGGCCGTGCGGTCGCGATCCTGCTCGGTGGCATCGGTGATGGCGTAGGTCGAGGTGTAGCCATCGGCGCTCTTGACCGAGATCGACGTGGCAGACACGGCCGTCACCTCACCGGTCTGCATGCGCACGGTGATGTAGTTGCCGTCGGCATCCTCGACAACACCCTCGCCGTGCAGCATGCGGCCGCCCATCTCGCCGCGGGGTCCGCCCGGTCCGCGGTCGCCCATGCCGCCGGGGCCGCGGTCGCCCATGCCACCGGGACCACGGGGGCCGCGACCTTGTCCATCACGGTGGTTCTGGGCACCCATGCCGAGATCAGGTGCTGCGGGCAAGCCGTCCTGCCGCTGCGAGTTGTTGCCGTTCTGCGAATTGCCGTTGCCGTTGTCGGCGGCGAGGGCCACGGTCGTTCCGGTGACGGCACCGGCTGCCAGGGTGGCGGCAGCAACGATGCCCACAATGCGTGAGGTCTTCACGGGTCTATCCCCTTCCGTCGGATCCCTTCCGATCTGGACCCATCCTGCGCGGCGGATGTGCGATGAGGATGAGTGCAGTGTTTGGGTCCCGTAAGCATTGTCCGCCCGCGCATGCCACGATGGCCCCATGGGAGCGGCATGGTCGGCGTTCGTCTTCCTCGTGGCCGGTGTTGCCGTTGTCACGGGTATCTGGTTGTTGGCGACCGGACGTCTACGCGACGAGCTCCCCGACGCGCCCCCCGCGGAGGCGCTCCAGGGACTCCCCGCCGCCGGTGTCGGCGAACTGGCACCAACCGACCTCGACGAGGTGCGCATCGATCAGACCTGGCGTGGCTATCGCATGGACGAGGTCGATGCCCTCGTTGACCGCCTCGGCGCGGAGATCGCCGTGCGAGACGCGGAGATTGCACGCCTGCGCGGCGATGGTGCACCCGCCACACCGAAGTCACCGGCGGAATCCGACGTCCATGACGGTGCTGCGCCGAGCGAAGGCGCCCCAACGGAGACGCCGTGAGCGAAGGCGTCGTCCTCGACGCGGTGGTGCGAGCGCCGGCAGAGGCGGCATTCGCGGCCATCACCGACTGGGAGGGTCGCGACCTGTGGATGGTCGGGACGCGCGCCCGTGTCGTCGACGGCGACGGCCGCAGCGTGGGGTCGCGCATCGAAGCCACGGCGGGCGCCGGTCCCCTCGCCATTGTCGACGCCATGGTGATCACGGTTTGGGACCCGCCGCGACGCGTAGAAGTCGAGCACGTGGGCCGTTTCGTCAAAGGACGGGGGAGTGCCGAGATCCTCGAGCTACCGCACGGCATGTCTCGTGTGGTCTGGACCGAGAACTTCGACGTGCCGCTGGGCGCCCTCGGCCGATTCGGCTGGCCGGTGGTTCGGCCGGGATTCTCGGTGGGGGTGCGTCGTTCGTTGCAGACCTTCGCCGAACTCGTGGAGTCCGGTGTGCTTCCCCGTGAGTACGCGTGAGCGGCGCCATCGTTGGTGATGACGGATTGGCCCGGTGTCCGTGGGGTGACGCCCCGGCCGACATGCGTCGCTACCACGACGACGAATGGGGCAGGCCCATCCGCGGTGATCGGCCAATCTTCGAGCGGCTGAGCCTCGAAGGCTTCCAGTCGGGACTTTCCTGGCTGACCATCCTGCGCAAGCGCGACAACTTCCGAGCGGCCTTCGCGGACTTCGATTCCTCGGTCGTGGCTCAGTACGACGAAGCGGACATCCAGCGACTGCTCGCCGACACCGGCATCGTCCGACACCGCGGCAAGATCGAGGCGGTGATTGCCAACGCGCAGGTCCTGACCGATTGGCAGCGTGTAGAAGGCGAGGGAGTCCTCGACGCACGCGTGTGGGCGTCCGCGGCGCCCGCGGCGCGTCCGCCGCAGACACTGGTGGACTTGCCGAGTTCGTCTGCCGAGTCGACCGCCTTATCGCGGGATCTCAAGCGTCGTGGCTGGCGCTTCCTCGGTCCGACGACGGCGTACGCCGCACTGCAGGCCATCGGTGTGGTCAATGACCATCTGGCCGGTTGCCACGTGCGCGAACGCACCCGGTGAGCCTTCATCCGCCCTCGTAGGCGATAATGGAGCCTCGTTTTGCCCACGGAAGGGGAGACCATGGCTGCGATGAAGCCACGGACCGGTGACGGTCCTATGGAGGTCACCAAGGAGGGTCGCGGCTACGTCATGAGAGTGCCCCTGGAAGGTGGTGGCCGCCTGGTGGTCGAACTCAATGCCACCGAGGTCAAGGAACTCGGCGACGCTTTGCACGGCGCCATTAGCTGACCACGTGAAAGGCCCCGTCCCTGACAGGGACGGGGCCTTCCGCATGCCCGGGGGAACATTCAGTCTCGTTTCCCGCCCGCTATTGGGGCGTCGCGGCGTTCAGCACCCCAACGTCGGTCGGGAAACGCGGGATCTGCTCACTGGGCCTATTTGCTGTCCTCGGTGGGCGCGGCCGCGAGCACCGCGACGAGGATGCCCTCGCCTACCGTGAGCAGGGCCGGGATCCAATCCGGATCGTCCCGCAGGTGCATGGCGAGGTCTCGGTGGTCGGCATCGGCACCGTCCTCGCCGAGGGCGTGGGTGACGATGAACATGCCGCCCGGGCGCAGCAGCCGTCGGGCTTCACGCAGCAGATCGTGCTCCTCACCGCGAGTCAGGGGTACTCCCGGACCAATGACGACCGCGTCATATCCCGCGTCGCTGAGCCGGGGGAGGACGGCGTACGGATCTCCGGCAATGGCGCGCACGCGCGTGTGGCGGTAGCCGATTCGCGACAGTGTGTCCCGGGTGGTGGTGAGCAACTCCGCATCGGCGTCGACGGTCGTCAAGATGCCTGTGGCCCCCATGCCCTGGAGTAGCCAGGCTCCCGAGATGCCAACGCCCGAACCCACCTCGGCGATGGTCTGAGCGCCGGATGCGGCCGCGAGGAAGCGCAGCGCGGAACCGGTCGCCCGGCTCACGACGGGTACCCCGAGTCGCTGGGCGACGGCGCGGGCCTCAGCGAGTTCGGGCTCCTCCTCGGCCCAGCCATCGACGTAGGCCCAGGTCAGGGGGCTCGGGGGGAGCAGCGCGTCATCGGTCACAGGGGGCAGCCTAGTCCCGGGCCGCCCCTGATCGGCCAGATCGGCGTACCCTGACGGGGTGTTCGACATCGGCCTCGGCGAGATCATGATCCTGGCCGTGATCGGGCTGCTCATTTTTGGCCCCGAACGGCTGCCCCGCGCCGCGGCCGACGCCGCTCGCACCATGCGCAACGTCAAGGCGATGGCGGGCAACGCCCGCAAGGATCTCGCGGACTCGGCCGGAGTGGATCTGTCGGACGCCCAGGACGCCCTCAATGAGTTGCGGGACCTGCACCCCAAGCGGCTGGCGAAGTCGTTCCTTGAGGGTGACGACGATGAGGTGGATGCCGCCCCCCGCAAGAAGACGCCGGGGTCCGCCCCCGAAGCCGAAGCACAACCGGCACGCTTCGATCCCGACGCAACCTAGGACTGCGCTCTGAGCAAACGCGGATCCGCTCTAGCGACCCGCGGGGGAGATGTTGAGGGACTGACCGGCCAGTCCGCGAGGCGTGCGAGCCAACTGCCCGGCGATCTCGATCAGACTTGCCGCGGCGGGAGCCATCGGATCGCTGAGGACCAGCGGTGAGCCGCTGTCACCGCCCTCGCGCAGTCGTACGTCGAAGGGCACGCGACCAAGGAGTGGCACCGTGGTGCTCAGTCCGGCGGACAGCTGCTCCGCTACGGCGGTCCCGCCGCCGATACCGAACAGGTCAATCGGCTCGCCACAGTGCGGGCAGGGGAACCCGCTCATGTTCTCGATGACACCCACCACCTTCTGGTGGGTTTGCCCCGCGAGCATCCCCGCACGTACGGCGACCTCCGCGGCTGCCGTCTGCGGAGTCGTCACGATGATGACCTGCGATCCGGGCAGCAGTTGGGCGGTTGAGATGGCGATGTCACCGGTGCCGGGGGGCAGGTCAAGCAGCAGGACGTCCAGATCGCCCCACCACACATCGGAGAGGAACTGCTGCAGCGCACGATGAAGCATCGGGCCGCGGAAGGCGACCGGTTCGGCGCTCCCGCCGGGCTTGAAGGGCAGCATCGAAATGGCGCTCACACCGTAGGCCTCCGGCGGCATGATCATGCCCTCGACCATGTGCGGCGCCGTAGTAAGTCCAAGCAGCCCGGGTACGGAATGGCCGTAGATGTCGGCGTCGACGATGCCGACGCGGAAGCCCTGGGCCGCCATGGCCACACCGAGGTTGACGGTGACCGACGACTTGCCGACACCACCCTTGCCCGAGGTGATGGCGTAGACGTGGGTGCGCGAGGTGGGGTCTGCGAAGGGGATCGAGCGCTCCTCCTGGTCGCCGCGCAGAGTCCGGCGCAGATTCGCCCGCTGATCGTCGTTCATGACATCGAGTTCGACGTCGACATGGCGAACACCGGGCACCGAACCCACCGACAGCGTTACGCGCTGGGTGATGGTGTCGCGCATCGGGCAGCCGGACACCGTGAGGTAGATCGCCACCTTCACCCGATCGCCGTCGATGTCGACGGACTTCACCATGCCGAGATCGGTAATGGGTCGATGGATTTCGGGGTCCTCGACCCGTGCCAGGGCAGCGTCGACGAGGGCGCGATCGATGGTGGTCATACCCCGATGCTAGGGCCGTCCTCGTCCTGGGGCGATTCCTGCTCCGTGAGGCGCTCGCCGAGCTCGTCGAAGAGGTCCCGCAATTCATTGCGCAGATAGTCGCGGGTGGCCATCTCACCGAGAGCCATGCGCAGTGACGCGATCTCACGAGCGAGGTACTCGGTGTCGGAGACCAGCCGCTCGGTCGTGGCGAGATCCTCTAGGTACTGCACGCGATCCCGGTCCGACTGCCGGTTCTGGGCGAGCAAGATCAGGGGGGCGGCGTACGAGGCCTGGAGGGACAGCAGCAGGGTCAGGAAGATGAAGGGATAGGGATCGGGCTTGAGATCGTCGGGAGCGAAGATGTTCCACGCCAGCCAGGCGACGATGACCACGGTCATCCACGCGATGAACCGCCAGGAGCCGATGAAGCGGGCGATGCGCTCGCTCAGCCGCCCCCACTGCTCGGGGTCATAGGAGGGACCGCGCAGACGCCCCCGCTCCAGCGGCTGATCCATCCGCAGTTCGCCGCGTCGGCGACGCGGGGTTTTCACGACGCCTCCGTGGTGTCACGCCAGTTCTTCGGCAGCATGTGATCGATGAGGTCATCGACGGTGACGGCACCGAGGAGGTGATCGTTCTCGTCCACGACGGGAAGGGCAACGAGGTTGTACGTCGCGAAGTAGCGCGCCACGGTCGGCACGTCCGTCTCCGGTCCGATCGGCTCCAGCACGGTGTCGACGATGCCCGAGACCAGTGCCGATGGCGGTTCACGCAGCAGGCGCTGCAGGTGGCAGGTCCCGAGGTAGCGACCCGTCGGGGTGTCAGTGGGCGGCCGCGTCACATAGACCTGTGCGGCCAGGGACGGGGACAGCTCGGGGGAACGCACCCGGGCCAAGGCTTCAGCGACCGTCGCATCCGGTGCGAGGACGATCGGTTCGGTCGTCATCATGCCGCCGGCGGTGTAATCGCCGTAGACCAGCAGGCGTCGGATGTCCTCGGCTTCATCCGGCTCCATGCGCTCAAGCAGGTCAGCCGCCTGCTCGGGGGGCAGCTCCGAGATCAGGTCGGCGGCGTCATCAGGGTCCATCTCTTCCAGGACGTCGGCGGCACGCTCCGCCTCGAGCGCCTGGACAATCTCGAGTTGGTCCTCCTCGGGCAACTCTTCCAGCACGTCGGCGAGACGATCGTCTTCCAGTGCCTGGACGACTTCCAGGCGCCGCTTGGCCGACATGTCCTGCAGCGTGTTCGCCAGGTCCGGGGCGCGCATGTCGTCGATCGTGGCGAGGAAGTGCTCGGCGCCCTGCTCCTGCGGCAGGGTTAAGCCATCGACCGCTGCCCAGTCCACGATGCGGGTCTGGCCCTTGCGTCGCAGGCCACCGCCCTCGCGGATGAAGAGCTGTGTGATGTACCAGTCTCGGCTTGGGCGCTGCTCGATCCCGAGGTCGACGATGGTCACCGTCTTGGGGTCGGCCGAACGTGACGGGTCAATGAGGGTGACGCGGCGATCGAGGAGTTCACCGAGAGCCAGAGTCTCCATGGGGCGCTGCTCGAAGCGGCGAAGGTTGACGACCCCACTCACCACGACCTGGCCGCTGTCGATGGCCGTCACGCGGGTCATCGGCACGAAGATCCGGCGCCGACCCACGACCTCGACGACGAGCCCGACTACGCGCGGTGGCTGGGAGTCGGTTCGCAGCGCCACGACGACATCGCGCACCCGACCGACCTGGTCCGCACGCGGGTCGAAGACCTCAGCGCGCGCCAGTCGGGCGACGAAGACGCGGGTGGGAGTGGTCACGTGGCCCAAGGGTACTCGCGATTCCCTCCACCGAGTGCCTCCGCCATGGGCCACAAGCGATCGTTCACCGTGGCGAGTAGGGTCGGCGCATGTCGTCGATGACCTCCGGGGGCGCCATGCCGGTGTCCCGACCACTGCGCGCCCGCCGTTCGAATCTCGCCGTCCCCGGCTCCAGCCCCAAGATGTTGGACAAGGCCCGTGGTCTGCCAGCCGATCAGGTCTTCATGGACATCGAGGACGCCGTCGCACCGCTGGCCAAGCCGGAGGCCCGCAGGAACATCGTTGCCGCACTTAATGAGGGCGGGTACGACGGCAAGGTCCGCGCGGTCCGGGTCAACGACTGGACTACCCAGTGGACCTACGCCGACGTCGTTGAGGTCGTGGGGGGTGCCGGGGCGAACCTCGACTGCATCATGCTGCCCAAGGTGCAGACCGCCGATCAGATCGTTGCCCTGGACCTCCTGCTGACGCAATTGGAGAAGTCCCACGGTCTGGAGATTGGTCGCATCGGGATCGAGGCCCAGATCGAAAACGCGATGGGACTGACGAACGTTGATGCCATTGCGGCGGCCTCTCCGCGCGTAGAGACGATCATCTTCGGCCCCGCAGACTTCATGGCGAGCATCAACATGAAGTCGCTCGTGGTCGGTGAGCAGCCGCCCGGCTACGACGTGGGAGACGCCTACCACTACATCCTGATGCGCATCCTCATGGCGGCCCGCGCGTACGACAAGCAAGCCATCGATGGCCCGTACCTGCAGATCAAGGACGTCGAGGGTTACAAGCGCGTGGCCGGTCGAAGCGCCGCACTCGGCTTCGACGGCAAGTGGGTGCTGCACCCCGGTCAGGTCGAGGCGGCCAATGAGGTCTACAGCCCGCGGCAGGATGACTACGACCACGCCGAGTTGATCCTCGATGCCTACGAGTACTACACCTCGGCGGCGGGTGGGGCCAAGGGTGCGGTCATGCTCGGCGACGAGATGATCGATGAGGCATCGCGCAAGATGGCCGTCGTCATCGCCGCCAAGGGTCGCGCGGCGGGGATGGCCCGGACGCAGACCTTCACCCCGCCCGAGGGCTAGTCACGGCGGTTGTCAGCGTTCTTCCACTGAGATAGCGCCGCTGGCGCTGACGATCTGCTGAGAGTTGACCGGATGCCGCTGGCTCAATCGGTCAGTATCGTGCACGCATGGCCGGTGAAGAGCGGTTGAGCTCGGCGAGGGCGGCTTGGCCAATGCGCCGAGCCGATGCCGCACGACTCCTCGGCGTCTCGGTGGATGCCGAGCCGGCGGCGGTCCGCCGTGCCTTCCGACTCTGGGCAGCGGTCACCCACCCCGATCAGGGCGGATCACCGGAAGCCTTCGACCGTCTGTGCGCGGCGCGGGCCCTGCTGTTGGAACCGGTCCCGATGGACCCGGCGGTCGCCCAGGAGTCAGACACACCGACTCCGCGCCCGAGACGGCCCTGGTCGCAGGTGCTCCGGCGGCCGAGTTGGTGGTCGGCACTGGTGACCTCGCTGCTGCTCGTGG
>Ga0222715_10001286_pt1 | contig 24156 bp, 17 predicted proteins | sample C33_9DmetaG_FD_165056 | JGI IMG/M metagenome (GOLD analysis project Ga0222715, IMG submission 165056) | Estuarine water microbial communities from San Francisco Bay, California, United States - C33_9D | ecosystem: Environmental > Aquatic > Marine > Unclassified | place: USA: California...
AGAATGATTTGTTATTATGGTTGAAATTTGATAGCAGTATTGTACAAGACTTCTCGAGTCATAATCATTCAATATCAAAATTTACAGGAACTACTCCAACACTTGAAGGTGTAGATAACAAAAAAGGCGATAGTCATCTCAAAATCTCTGCGAATACTGGATATGTTATTAATCAATCAACAAAATACGTTATTCCAGAAGGAACTGCTCAGTTGAGTGTATGTTTTTGGATGCGTAATTCAGATCCAGACGGTCGCCTGTTTCGCTATAGACCGACTTTATTTTCATTTGGTAATTACAATAATCAAAATTGTAGTTTTGAGATGACAAATATTACAAGTATATCTACAACACCATTAGTTCATACTGAATGGAAACATTATGTTTTTACTGTAATCGTAGCTAATGGAGACAGTTCGACGAAAGTGTATATTGATGGGATAGATAATACAAGTAGTTGGACAAAAGGCACTAACGGAGGAATAACATCAGGCTTCACTAATAGTGGAGCAGAAAGTTCTGGAACAAAATTCGGTTTATTCTTCAATCATTATTATTATGCAGGGGACTATACACAATATTTTCAAGGTGATGTCGATGATTTCCGTATATATAACAAAGCATTATCTCAAACAGAAGTGCAACATGTAATAGGATATACAACACCATTATTACATTCATATTCAGGATATCCTGGACACGAGGATGATTTGTTAGGATGGTATAAATTTGATGGCAATCTGAAAGATAGTTCGGGAAATAACCAAAATATAAGTAGCTCTATTACAACTTCAACCGCTGATTTTGTTAAAGGGTCTAGCTCATTATATGTTACATCAACATCTGCAACTGGAAATGTAGGAACAATTGATTTGAGCAATAGGTCATTCACTATTACAGTATGGGTAAAGTTGAATACACTTAATCACTATTTTTTTAGTCAAGGCACAACAAATTCAACTAATCAAAGATTACACATTGGTATAAGAACCAATGGACTTTACACATTAGCTTTTTATGGTAACGATTTAAACTCTACTGGTTCTTATACGAGTGATCTTAACAAATGGATTCATTTGGCATTTATAGTAGAAAAAAACAGTTCAGGTCTATCAGATCGATACATATATAGAAACGGATTATTAATAGGTAGTAATTTTAATAAAGCAAATTTTACAGGAGGTGGAACATTAAGAATAAATGGTGGATATTCAACAGTAACAGGTTTTACAGGATATATGGATGATTTCCGTGTATATAACAGAGCTTTATCTCAAACAGAAATCAACCAAATAATAGGATACACTACGCCATTATTACATTCATATTCAGGATATCCTGGACACGAGAATGATTTGTTAGGATGGTATAAATTTGATGGCAATCTGAAAGATAGTTCGGGAAATAACCAACATATAAGTAGCACTATTACCACTTCAACCGCTGATTTTGTTAAAGGGTCTGGCTCATTATATAATACATCAACATCCGCCAGCGGAAATGTAGGAACGATTAGTTTGAGCAATAAATCATTTACTATTACAGCATGGATAAAAAATAGTAATGTATCAAATAGATATCCTTTTCATCAAGGCACATCTAATTCACAAAACAAACGAATGCATCTTGGTATGAGAATAGGTAGTCAATACGCATTAGATTTTTATGCTTCAGGTTTTTCAACTACAACCGCATATCCGGGTGATATCAACAATTGGGTTCACTTGGTATTCGCGGTAGATAAAAAAACAACTCTTTGTGATTTATACATATATAGAAACGGAGATTTAATTGGAAGCAAAATGGATAATGCTTTATTTACAGGAGCAGGAACATTTACAATAAATGGATATGCCTCTACGAATGGTTTTACAGGATATATGGACGATTTACGGATATATAACAAAGCATTATCTCAAACAGAAGTGCAACATGTAATGAAAAATTCACAGTTTCTAATAGAAGAAAACACGGATCCTATAGATTTATCTTATTTATACAATACTGGTATGAAATTCAGTATATCACCAGATATCATAACTCAACAAATGTCTGGATTAGATTCCAAAAACTATTATGTTTTCAATTACAATGCAAGTTATAACACAAGTGGATATACTGAGTATACTGTTATATTATCATCAATGACTTCGTGTGAAATATTGATGGTTGGTGGAGGTGGAAGTGGAGGGAGAAGTCAAACCGCAAATCGAGGAGGAGGAGGTGGAGGTGCTGGTGGATTGATATATATATCTAAAATAAATTTAACACCAGGGGAATATACTATAAGGGTTGGAAACGGTGGCTCAGGAAGTTCATCAGGAGTAAATGGAATAAATACAACTATATCAGGACCTATATCATATACAGCCTATGGTGGTGGTGGAGGTGGAAATACAGGAACATCTTCAACTGGTGGAGATACTGGTGGTTCTGGTGGAGGTGGTGCGGATTATAATGGGTCTGGAGGAAACAGTACACAAATTGGGTTATATAGTCATGGAAATCCTGGTGGAAAAGCTGTTCAAGCATCTGGATGGACCGCAGGAGGAAGTGGTGCTGGTGGAGGTGGTTCTCAAAGTGAAGGTAATGCTGCTAATAGTTATAGTATTGGAACAGGAGGAAATGGAAAATCATATTCTATAACAGGTATATCGATAGAATATGCAAAAGGTGGAGATGGGGGACCTTTTAATGCTGGGACAGGCGCAAATGGTACTAATGGAAGAGGCAATGGTGGAAATGGAGCAGGAAGATATGGAACTCAAAAAGGCGGAAATGGTGGTTCAGGTGTTGTTGTTATTAAATTGTTAGGACGCGATTATGCTTCTACATTTGAGTATCCACCAATGGCTTTAACTTCTAACAACAGTAATGGATATATATGTACAAAAAGTTCTTTATATGGTGGTAGCTCTTGGGATGCGTGGAAAGCATTTAACAAAATAATAGGAGGCGAAGGATATCACTCTTCTGCTTATACCTACAGGACAAGTGATGGTGCATATATATCAAATAAGTATCTAACTGATACATCTAATACAAATCATTCAGGTGAATGGTTACAGTTGCAACTACCTGTTGCTAAACAAATGGTTTATTGTACATTAGCACCTAGAACCGGTGTTAATTATCGTTGTGCGCGTAGCGGAGTTGTAATGGGTAGTAATACAGGTGTTAATGGTTCGTGGGTCTTGTTAACAGAATTTTCGAACAAATCATATAGTGATGGTGTGGAAACTGAAATTATGATAGATTCTAATCAGGCTTATCTATATTATGTGCTTTTATGCAAAACCCTTTCTACACACTCAACCTCTGCGAACACACTAAATATAAGTGAATTAAAATATTTTGGGCATGATTAAAAATATCAATTATTATTAAAATGGAAGGAACATTTCTATTAAAATGGATAACTGAAAACAACATAGATTTATCATACGAAGGATGTAATATAAGAGAATTAGAAGGTAATTTATTATTGGTTAAACCATCAATATGGTTTGATAATTATTTTCCTACATTTGATTACACAAATTGTAATATTATACATCCTCATATAATCAAGTTGCAAAACTGCAACATAGAAGTTGATTATATACCATCTGTTTTACAGAATATATGGGAAACTTGTAATGTATCTAATCAAGAAGTTCTATGGAATGACTGGATGTCAAATGTATTTAATAAATTCGATAGTAATATCTCCAATATCATAACTAGTAACGCAAATTACAATATTTCTTATACAGAACTTTTCGAAAACATAGAATTATCAAACCTTAATCACTCAAATCTAATAGAACCGATCTTATATTCTTTGAAACAACATTATGATTATGATTATACTATTTCAGATTTTACTCAATTATATAACTATCCAGAATATGTTCCACCAATAAGTATTCAAGATAATATTAAAACGGAAGGAACATTTCTATCAAAATGGATAACTGAAAACAACATAGATTTATCATACGAAGGATGTAATATAAGAGAATTAGAAGGTAATTTATTATTGGTTGAACCATCAATATGGTTTGATAATTATTTTCCTACATTTGATTACACAAATTGTAATATTATACATCCTCATATAATCAAGTTGCAAAACTGCAACATAGAAGTTGATTATATACCATCTGTTTTACAGAATATATGGGAAACTTGTAATGTATCTAATCAAGAAGTTTTATGGGATGAATGGATGTCAAATGTATTTAATAAATTCGATAGCAATATCTCCAATATCATAACTAGTAATGCAAATTCCTATATTTCTTATACAGAACTTTTCGAAAACATGGAATTATCAAACCTTAATCAGTCAAATCTAATAGAACCGATCTTATATTCTTTGAAACAACATTATGATTATGATTATACTATATCAGATTTCGCGCAATTATATGCGTACCCTGAGTATGTTCCACCAATAAGTATTCAAGATATTATAGTTTGTTGTAAAAATACATTAAAAAGATGTTGTGATATAAAAGTTATAAAAAATCAACAAATCTCAAATGAAAATGTGGTTACTATCCAAAATTGGTATAAGATAAAGTGTATAGAGAATGATCATACAAATATATTTAGTTCAACAATTGATATTGACAAAACTGATAGTAATATACTAAACAATAAATCATTATTGAAAGATATGTTATGGTCTAATGTATGTGGTGATATCTATGAATATGCTAATGATATGAAGTGTCGCAGTAATTTATCACCATTCGAATATATACCAACTGATGAATTCAATAATAATGATTATGGAATTACATTACAATCATTCAATGAAGATTATCAAACAACTGTAACAAGAATAACAACAAATTCTGATATCAATCCAGTAGATTGGTTTATAACATTTAGAATATCCGAAAAAGCAACTAACACAATTATCAAAATATTCAAAAACATAGCTGTGAATATAGATATGTCTGTATCAAAGCATGATATGTTTGATATAGTAAAAAAAGCATTCAAGTATACACAATACTCAATATTTATTTCTATCAATGAATATATCAATAAAGAATTTTATGATATATGATGAATTTTAAGCATAATAAAAAATGCCTTCAAATATAAATCATCTTATTTTTTGAAAAATTAATTTATAATTCAAACCATTTGTTGAGAAACTTGCTTCAATTTTTTGGGTTACTAAATCATTATTTTTATTGTGTTTCACATTTATAAAATTAATTTTCAAATACCTAAACATAATAACTTACATACAAGGACAAGCAAAGGTATCAAACAATCATTCGCATGAATATATAAATTTGTGTTTTAATTTTGAAATGGTATAACCGAAATATTTCATAGAAAGCAATAACCAAATATATGATATGTTTTCTCGATTTCAATAATAGTATAATATAATTATCTTTATTATTTTCATTAGCATAAGCATGATGGCTTAGCAAATCAAATCTTGTGTAAAAATAATTAACATATTAATTTTTTATTGGAATAAACAGCACATTTATTAGCATCGTGTTGAATACATAATAAACCAACGAATGTCATAAGCATTCTGATTAAAGCGGATTTAAAAAGTGTAAGTTTCCATAAAAATACAATAGTTTTTCAAGATAAAGTATACTTGATAATATCATCAATGCTTTTACACCTTTAAACATTTCATATGCCGATTATTTTGCGTTTATATGAATAATCAATCTATCGTCTTTAGCACACTCACTATCTAAATGATAAACTTTATTAATGCGTGCTTGTAAAATATTTAAAAGTGTTTCTTTATTTATTTCACTCCAATCTTCACCTAACTTACCACTTGAATTATCTAAACCAAATAATCTAAAATCGTCAATAATAATAATAGCTTCATTTGTAAATAAATTATTTATATGTGTAATTTCTTCATATAAAGGGCAATCTTTATTAGAGTGTCCAGTATCACCACCGCTCCAATGACCATCTAAAAAAAATATACATTTATCCGTAATATTTGGTAATAAACTTTCAAAGACAATGGAACTATCGCCTAATATAAACTTTATTTTACTACCACTATATCTATTTTTTGTATTATTGTAATATTTTTCACTAAATTCAATTGTATATAATTTATTAAAATATGGTTCCATCGCAAAAATAGTACCACCATTAAGCGTTCCAGTTTCAATAAAACACTTGTATTTTGTATAATCATCTTGTAATAAATATAAAAGGGGTTTTTTAAGAGAAGGCATATTATATAAATTATATATAAAAATTTATTATTCATATAAACACAAAATATTCGGCATATGAAATGTTAAAAGGTGTAAGATACCATTGAAAAGTAGCGTACTTATAAGGAATTCTTTTAAGAGTGTAAATTTTTAGAAAAAGCTAGTTTTCTAATTTGATGATTATGCGAAATATAATAATTAATTTAAGCATCATACCTGCAAAATAATTTAATAAAATTCACAATACCAGATGAAGTTTATAGAATTCTTTCAAATCATTGCAATAATATATAAATATAAATGAATAAATATATAAATATATTATTGCGATGATTTACGATTGTATGTTAGTATCTACCTACTTGTTTAGTACATATGTTCTTAGTAAGGTAATGACAATCTTTGAGCCTTTTGTACTAAACAAGTGTAAAATCATATACAATACATTTCAAATATTAGTGAATAGTTATATACTATATAACCTATATCTTGAATTTCATTTTGATTTAACAAATCCGTTTGGTCTTAATACACCTTTTAATTATAACATATCAAAGTATATTTATATCCATTATTTGACTAAATATTTCGATTTCTTTGATACATTGTTCATAGTGTTGTGTAAGAAGTCGCGTCAGTTATCATTTCTACATTTGTATCATCATTCATCCATTGTCTTGATGTGGAAATATGCTATAGTTACAGGAGATGCTAATGGGACTGTAGCATTTTCAGTAATTGCGAACAGTTTTATTCATGTAATAATGTATTTCCATTATCTATTGACAACATTGAATATTCGAAATCCATTTAAGTTTTTGGTAACAAAATGTCAAATGTCTCAATTTCTTATCTTAATCATACATTCCTATATGGCTCTTAAGTATGATATATATGTTAGTAATGAAATCTGTGTATTGCAGATATTTTATCAATCAATGATGTTTGTGTTTTTTTTTAACTTTTTAATAAAAAACAGAAATAAAACTTTTTTGAAAAGTATATAAGGATAAAACCAAAATATATGAATATACAAAAGGTAATACTAGCTTAAAAAGCTACAATGCTGTATATCAAAACAAAAAAAGTTTTATTCATAAGTGAATAAGATACCAAAAAATATTATTAGCAATAAATAAGTCTTATTTATCAAGTTAAGATACCAAAAAGCAATAGGACGATAATCCGATTTGTCATTTCGTTAATAAAAACGAAATAAGTATTACAATTGAAAAATAAGATACAAAAAAAATAAAAGTATGATTTATCATTTCGTTTCCAAAAACGATAATCTTATAATTGTATTGATGTAATATCAATATGGAACGTTAGTGTATCGGTTCGCACAATGTGCTTATAACGCATTAGGATGGGTTCAACTCCCATACGTTCTATTTATAAAAATATAAAAGTTTATATTTTTAGTTTTTTCATTTTACTATGGAAAAATTAGGCATCCAATGTTTAATTATTTCTTAATATCGGTATAGAAGTTTTTATACTTTTCATCAGTGTTAATCCATTTTCTCACAGAATTATCACTAACTCCATATTTCCTACCTAACGCCCTAAAGGTTTTCTCTTTTTCATAATCTTCAAGCAATTGTTCATAAGACGGTCTTTGAACCTTGTATGATTTTGTTTTTTGATGACACTCATAACATTTCATAGCAACACTTGAAATCAGTTTATCACAATCAGAACATTTTTTATCTTTTGGCAAGACATTTTTCGTTTTCTTATAACAATCATTACAATATGTAGAAGTATTGTAAATTTGTTTATCACAAGTTTTACAAGTATTTTGTTTATGATATTGTTCGTGTAGGTAATTATCTTCTTTAATTTTTTTCAATTCATTTGTATAGTCATTGTTATAACTTCTAAACCAAGTTTTAATGGTTTCCTTACTGCTATCATAGTGATGACTGAGTTTCAGAATAGACTTAAGTTCTTTATATTTTTCTATCATGTCTTCATAAGAAGGTTTTTTTGTATCTTTAGGCTTTTTTGCGCATGTATTACATCTTTGAGAATCTTTATGAATGATAGTTTCACAATCCATACAATGCTTTTCAATATTAGCATCAGTAATTGCTTCTTTAGTTTTTAAAGTGTTTTTTCCACAATAATTATCTGTAAATGAATGACAAATTGGACATAGAAACCTTAGATTATCAAGACTGTTATCTGTATTATCACCATTAATATGGTCTAATTCAAGGACAATTTGTCTATCTTTATAAATATCATTTGAGTAATGAGAAATATGACAATGAGCGCATTCATATTTCATTTCAATAACCTCAATCAAATAATTTTTGATAGCACCTCTATTTGTTTTAGAATTTTTAACGAATATTTTTTTTATGATATCTTCTTTTTCCTCAAGTGTATTTATATTATTTTTAAGATGACTGTAATCAATTTCAATATTTTGCAAATGTCTTTGAATGATAGTTTTTACACTTTTAGTAGGCAATAGTTTCATTGTTCTAAGCATATCTGTCCATGTTGAATTATCTTTAGTTAGTTGGATCAAATATTTTTTCGAATATTTTTGCATTTTACCTGCTAAGCCATATTCCAAGATTGGTAGATGACTTGTGTCATAATTTTTAATTCTTTTGAACATATCATTATTTATATAGTTGATATCGCATTTTTCCATTATCTCTTGCCAATTTTTGCTGTCTTTTACATATATTTCTAAATCTTCTGATTTTACCATTTTACGAATATAGTTTTCTTTACACTCATCACAACGAGGTTTGCGAACTTCCTCCTCTGTGGTTGAAGAGTTGATAAGATCTTTCCGCATCAACATATGCGTCGGCGCGATATCCTCCGTTTTGTTGAGTTCGTGGATCTCATTTTCCTTACGCACACAATCATCGCGAATATTTTGAACTTTTGTGAGCATATTCGTGATTTCTGTTTCCTTCCTGTTAATCCGATCGAGTGTTTGCGTCATCACATCTTCCAATGCTGTGGCATAAGCATTGTCCCACTCCGACTGATCATTGAAGAAAGCCATCTGTGAAGAGGCACACGTACACAGACACAGACACAGACCAACAGAGAGCCAGAAACACCTTGTCAACAGACACAGACCAGCAGACCAACATAGAGCCAGAAACACCAGACCAACAGACAAAAAGAACAGACGCCTGTCGCAGGAGAGAAGTAGCCAACAGGTATCGAGAACACAAGAACAATAATGATGAAGAGTCACAGAATTGTGGTCCCAATTCAAATAAGTTACAAAACAGTTACAACAATAATTAAAAACTTTTATGATAAAAGAATATACTGTCTAAAATATTTTGAAACAAATCTGCTAAAAAATATGAATATTGATTATTTTCACCACCACCAATCGTCATATAGTCTGGGTCTTTTTTAAATGGCATTTTAATTTTTGGTTGATCATGTTCGCTTATCATCAAGGCTTCAAACTGTTCTCTATAGAAATTTATATCTGTCATAATTTTCTCAGAATTATGACTTAAACATAAAAATTTATTAAAGTCTTCGTTGTAATCAATTACATACTGCATATTTTCATTTAGGGAACTTGCAATCATTGCTTTGATATTTGTGTATCTTCCTTGGTCTTTTTCATTTTTCTGCGCAAGAATGCGCAATTTTTTATTGTCTTTATCACCATACATATAATAGTAATCATAAATGTAATAAAGCAATGTTGGAATCTTAATTTTCCACTCCGTTTCTACTTCTTGTTTCATTTTTACATCGCCAGCTTCTTTATCTTCTATTTTTACATCGCCAGCTTCGTTAGCTGTTTCTTTCAGTACTTCTTTGTTTTCTTTAAATGCTTCTTCATCTAAAACATTTTTTTGTGAATCAATATCTTCAAAATATTTATCTGTAATATTTTCTTTCATTTCTTCTTTATTCTGACTGAAATGGACTTGAACTTTTTCATAAACTTCACTCGGATCTGTATTCTGGTGTGTAATCGAACCCCTATAATCATTTCTCGGTCTCTGTATATTGCCTTGTTGTTCCTTATTAATTGGATCGCGCTCGCGCTTGCCGTTGGGGTTGAGATTTTGCTCTGATATAATAATATCAACATCTTTTGTAATAATATTAATTTCTTGATTATACTGTGGCATCTTTTTTGCTATCGCATCGAACATACTTTTGAATTTGTTAATATCTTTCTTAACAATGCTAACATCAAGTATAGGAATATCAATAGCTATGCTCTCTATTTCATTATTATCACATTTTTCTACAATTATTTTGAAATCGATTGAAAAAAGGTCATAATCTTTACAAATACTTTTTATCAATCTTAATCTTGCTAGTGATTTTTTTTCACTTTTCAAAGACACATCTTTGTGTTGTAACAGTATCTTTTCCAGTGGAAATTCCTTTTTTAATAAAACTACATATTTTGATAATATTTCATACATAATTTTTATTGCGCACTTTCTGTCATTATTATTATAAAAGACTTTCATGTCATAGTCATCAGTGTCTTCTCTTTTTGTAATACCATAAAAAGACATACTTTCACCACCAACAAGAAGAGTTATAGAGTTATCTTTACCAAATTTAGATTCAAATTCTTTTTCAATATCCTTTAAAATTAAATAGGAATACTCTCTGAAGCATTGGACAACAGATTTTTTGATTTTTCTTTTAATTGGGTCAACAATATCTGCAAAATATAGATGATTTAGTTTAATTTTATCATAACAACTATATAACTTAGTATCTTTAAAGACATGTTCATAAATTTCATGAAATTGTGGGAGTTGTTCTTGAGATTTATAATAATTCATTAAATATTGCATTCTAATTTTATCAATATTCATACCCTTTTCCAGAGACCTGTTACCATCTATTTTATTTCCAAAAAAATGTAATCCTTCATTGTTTAAATAATTTTCATTATTGACTTTTTTTATATAGGAAACTGTAAATTTATTTTTGAAATCATTAAAATCATGTGATTCAACAGGAAAGAATGATACATAAAGAATATGCCCATTGAAAATTATATTATCGTTAAGCCAATAGTCATAAATTACCCTGAATGAATGACAACGAAAAAGAATTGTCTCAATTGGTCTATCAGTACTTTTATCAAGACTAACTTTTTCTATTTTGAACGAAATTTTTTTATCACTTTTGTTTTCTCCAGCTATACTCTTAATATTCTTATTAAGTGGCTTAAGATGACTATCATTAAATTCTTCCAACAGTTTATTAATTTCTTCGAATATTTTATTAATTAAATTATTATCACAAAATATGAAAATATCTGAATTTAATGGTTGAAACGCTTCTTTTTTTAATTTTTCTTGAAACGCTGTTTCTGCTGCTTTTTCTGCTTCTGCTGCTGCTTTTGCTGCTTCTGCTGCTTTTTCTGCTTTTTCTGCTTCTGCTGCTGCTTTTGCTGCTTCTGCTGCTTCTGCTGCTTTTTCTGCTGCTGCTTTTGCTGCTTTTGCTGCTTTTGCTGCTTTTTCTTTTTCTGCTTCTGCTACTTCTTCTTTGTAAAAAAGTTCCCACGCTTTTCCACCAGCTTTTATACTAAATGATCGATTATCTTTATCTGTATTATAGTTAGATAATAATTTATTTAATTTTTCTAAAAATTCATGAAGTGGTTTACAATTCATTTGATCTCGAAAAAACTTATTATATAAATGCTCCTTTATTTCTCTTTCATCAATATTTGAAAGACGGGAAGTAATGAGATCTGTTAAACTTCTTTTAATTTGTTGCATAGACATCTTTACTATTAAACATAAAAAAAATCAAATATAATAATAAAGTTATGTATTGGACTAACACAGGTATAGTATTAGGTGTTATATACACAATATTCATTTTAATTATCGTAATATTAACGATGAATAAAGATGGTTTCTCGATGAGAAGTTTTGTAGGAATTATAATATTTGCATTATATAGTTTTCTTATAGTATATGATGTTAATTGTGTTTTTACAGGTTATTGTGATTTATGGGGTATAATTAAAGCATTTATCCATGCTTTTGTTCCCATTATTGTTATAATAGTTATAATATTAAATTTTCCCTATATTTTGCAGGGAAAAGCTTTAGTAAAGGATTCTAAAACTGTTTCATATTCAAGTGAAGAAACCGAGCCTTCGTCAAGTAAAATTTATAATATTCCCGAACAATCAAAAACCGAAGAAACGACAACTACAACAGAAGTGGAAACTACAAAAATAGCACCAATTGTTTTGGAACCATTTACATTAAGATATTCATTTATATAAGGAATGAATAAAATTAATATATAAATGGATATATCAATAGGTATTGATTTAGGAACAACATATTCTTGTGTAAGTGTTTTTACTAATGGTAAGGTAGAAATTATCCCAGATGATGCGACAGGAGAAAAAACAATTCCATCATATGTTGCTTTTACCGATGAAGAACGTTTAATAGGTCATGCTGCTAAAAATCAAAGCGTAATGAACCCACTCAATACAATTTATGATGCTAAAAGATTAATAGGTAAGAAATTTTCTGATGCGACTGTTCAAGAAGATATTAAATTATACCCTTTTAAAATTATAGATGATGGTCATGATAAACCAGTAATCGAAGTTAGTTATAAGAAAGAAATAAAACGCTTTTATCCTGAAGAAATCAGCGCAATGATTTTAGGAAAGTTAAAATCAATGGCAGAAGCATATTTGGGGCAAGAAATCAAAAAAGCTGTCATTACTTGTCCGGCATATTTTAATGATGAGCAAAGACAAAGCACTAAGAACGCAGGAATAATTGCTCATTTAGATGTAATTCGTATTATCAACGAACCAACAAGTGCGTCATTAGCATATGGTCTAGAGAAAGAAGATAATGGAAGAGAACGTAATGTTATTATTATTGATGCTGGAGGAGGAACCCATGATGTATCAATACTTACGATAGATGGTGGCTTATATGAAGTAAAAGCAACATCAGGCGATCCACATTTAGGAGGTCAAGATTTTGATAACGCGATTGTTAAATATATGATACAAGAATTTAAGAAAAAACATAAAGTCGATCCTTCAAACAATGCTCGTTCCATGAAACGATTTAAGAATGCTGCGGAGAATGCTAAGAAAACATTATCATCAACATCAACAACTTCAATTGAAATTGAATCAGCATTTGAAGGAATAGATTTTACAATAATGATATCAAAAGCAAAATTTGAGCAATTAGGAGAAGAAGTATTTAATCGTATAATGAAACCAGTTCAGCAAGTTATTACAGATTCCGGAATGTCTAAAGATCAAATACACGATATCATATTAGTAGGAGGTTCAACAAGAATTCCCAAAATTCAAGATTTAGTATCAACTTTCTTTAATGGTAAAACTTTAAACAAATCAGTAAATCCAGATGAAGCAGTAGCATACGGCGCTGCCGTTCAAGCGGCAGTAATTACAGGGCATGGTAATGATAGAGTAAAAGATCTACTGTTGATAGATGTAGCATCACTATCACTTGGAATAGCAACAAGTGGAAACATTATGACAAAACTTATAGAGAGAAATACACCTATCCCAACAAAAAAGGAGCAAACATTTTCAACATATGAAGACAACCAACCAGGTGTTCTAATCCAAGTTTTTGAAGGTGAAAGGCAATTTGTAAAAGATAATAGGTTGTTGGGTAAATTCCAATTAGATGGTATTCCACCAGCTCCTCGTGGGGTTCCTCAAATTAATGTAAGTTTTGAAGTAGATACTAATGGCATTCTTACAGTATCAGCAGTTGAAAAATCAACAGGTAAATCACATCACATCACTATTAAACAAGATGAAAGTCGCCTAACTAAAGAGCAAATAGACGAAATGATAAAAGAAGCTGATAAATTTAAAGAGGATGATGAAATAAAATATAAAAATATCTCTTCAAGAAATGAATTAGAGAATTATTTATATTCTATGAAGAATGCAATGAATAATGAAGAAGCGCCACCAAATAAAGAGGAAATCCTAAAAATAATTGAAGAAGGATTACAATGGCTTGAGGATAATGAGAGTGCAGAGACAGAAATATATGTGAATAAGTTGGAAGAATACAAAACAAAGATGACACCATCTCAATAACTTTCAATGTATCTCATAACTTTGTGAATATGAAGTCCGTGAGAAATAATAGTATGAAAATCTGGTTCCTGTCCATCTGTGAAAATGCAAGTTTCAATGCTATTCAACGAAGCGAACGAAACTGAAATAATCTTCTTTTCTTTCTTGCTAACAACCCTCATATTAAGGTCATTCACAATGTAATCAACTTTAAACCCATTGAAAACCAAAACATTACTGAACTTTTTTGTGAAATCCATATACTGTTGGAACTTTGTGATAGTCGTCATTACTATATGATAATACTGTGGATGAGTCCCATCACTTTTAAGTCAATACTTTCTTTTTTTTGAAAAAAATTAAGTGTCTCAATATTCTTTCGTTTTTCAAGGATCTGTTTTGTTTTTTCTGCTAGTTTTTGTTTTTGAAACTCAATATCAAAAAGTTTAGATTTAGCTATATCTTCTTTAGATATATTTTCGTGTTTTCGTTGTTCTTGATAAATAGTATCAATTGATTTTAATAAAGTTCTTTTTAAATCTAAAGAATTCTTAATTTTATTTGAATTTTTTATAGTAATATCGTTGAATTGTTTAAGAATGTCGTTGATATCAAGCATATTTAAAATCATATGCGAATATCAATTTTGGCAATATTTATTCTAATTTTTTTTCAAAAATATAATCGTCAATTTGTTTAATTGTATTTGTCAGATCGATGTTGGCGTGATGAATATGCTTAATATCTATAAGGCGCCTTTGTATTAGTCTCAATGTTTTCAAAGTTTCTTCTTTATTGGTATTTTCAATAACATTATTAAACATACTTCTACACTCAAGATCATTAATATACAATAGGTCATCTGCGATATTTGTTGAAATTTCTTCAGCTGTATAGAACATCTTTTTAATCAGTATATATATTTTTTCCTGGATTAAGGATATATGTCACAATATCGTGAATTCCAATCGTTTTAATATTTGAAGTATTAACAAATACTGACCAATTGAAAGGTATTATCAATATTTGATTGGCTGATATTTTAATTTCTAAGAGTTCATTCATTTTTTTCGATGGATGTTTTAAGATAATATTTGTATCTTCCATAGGTTGAGCGATCATATATTTGAAATTATTCAAAACCCAATTATTATCATTGATGGATGTATTTCTCACAAAATTGCATACAGAGAACCAAGATGCTAAAATATGTTCAATATTAACAACTTTATCGTGAATAATGATGGGTTGTTTTTTCATTAAAGTATCAACATCAAATTCATAAATCCCAGATTGAATAATTGAAATATTAGATTTATATACGAAATATGCTAAAATAATGTAAGAAATAATCAAGACTATTAACCCTAATAAATAACGATTCATATATTATTATTATTACATATATATAAATAATATGACTAATCCAACAGACTTATTGGTAAAGCCACTATCTATTATTGGTATAAATTATATTGATGATAAAGCAATTGAAAATATGAGATCCCTATGGAATCAAATAACTTTTGCTTTTATATGGGTTTTTGAGAAGATTTTGGATTTAATGAAATTATTTGCTAAGATTTTTGTTCCACTTGGTAAGGGTTTTATTGAAAGTCCATTACCAACAATTTTGCAAATATTAGGTACATTTTTTTTGGTAATTTTATTCATATTTATGGTATGTTTCTGGACGTACTTAGTGTTTGCTATTGTATGGTATATTGGATTAGTATCGCTAATGGGAAATAGCAGTGATGAAGCTTACGCAAAAGTTACTTCTCCTTTAAAAAAGTTATTTCAAAATATGTTCAACTCGGTCTCAGAAAAAGAAACGAATGATTCTTTATCAAATACAGAAAAAGAAAGTGGATTTTGGCAAAATGTACTAATGTATTTTTCCCGACTTTTTGCTTTTGACTTTGTTGATGCTAAAGATCTTCAAGACAGGAAATCTTACGAAAAGGGACAAGGAAGTTGTGATGATTTAAAACGAAATACAGTAAAAGAGAATGGAAAACCTACAAATAAATGTATTAACACAAAATTACCCAAGCCATTTAAATGGAAACTAAATGATTACTTAAATACACACAATTCCCATTACTCACAAATTAAGGGTAATAAACAAAACAGGGAAAAACAATATATGAACTATAATGTAGATTTAGTAGGTATTCCCGAAGGAAACAATCTTAATTATCCATATCAAAGTGTAAATATCAAATGGAAAGTTCCAAAAAATTCCGATTATTATGAATTAGATTGTGAGGATTTTTATAACACATCAAATAGTTCATTTAAAAGTGGTATAAAATGTCAAAAAAAGATAAAGTAATTATAAAATAGAATATGGCAGAAGAAAAATGCGACTCTAATATAATATCACTGAAAGATAATTGTTCATATAAAACTAATAATGCCTGGTTCTCTTCATATGATGAATCTAAAAATTGTATTGTAAAGCCTGATATTTGTCCTAAAGGTCATGGATTTGTTTCTGAATATAACGAAAAGTTGCAAGTATGTGAATATGAAATAAATGAAGATGAATTAAGATACATTGATGAAGCAGCACGATACTGTGATAATAAATGGTACGAATGGTTTGTCATCCCCAATTATCATTTAGGAAACACTCGTGAATTAGTTCCAGATAAAACATCTAAAGAAAGTAACCTTTTAAGATTTTATCCTTGTGGATATGAACCAGAAAATTTCAAAATTAATTTTGAACAAATACCTTATAGAAACAATAATAATATTGACAAATGTGTGAATAAAGGTTTTCTTTATCATGATATAAATGCACCATATTCGCCAGTTGCTGTAATATGTTTGTTAGGATCTTTATTACCATATAAAGAAGAATTACATCTATCGGATTATTACAAATTACTCTATTCTAAATATGTGAATTCAGACAGTCAAAACGAAGAAGAAGAGGTATTAAGTATTATGAAAAAACAAGATATTGATACAAACATAAAAATTGCAAAAGATATTATAAAATACGTTGCTGAAAGTTTTTTAGAACTTAAAAATGTCTCAATAATTCCGGATAAAAAAGATGATGAAACAATAAAAAGATTTACGAATGAACAACTGATTTTTGCATATGATGTATCAGTGAATGTTTCAAATATTCTCAAAGACACTGAAGGAATTGATAAACTGAAAAATGTCATAAGAAAGAATTATGGATTTGATAATTTAAAAGTCAATAAACATTTTGATCTTTTGATAAAAGCATGTGAATATACTACTTATCAAAATACTTCTAAATCACCGGGTTTTTTTGATTTTTTATCTCCACAGGAACACTATTCAGATAAAGTATTATCACGAATTGACAAAGGATATGTAGATATTTCTGTATTATCAAAAACAGATGAAACAACTAAAATCACACCAAAAGGCTCTCTTTATTCAATCGGAAATAGAGGCGCATTATCATCCTTTTTTGGATTACACAGTGTCAAAGGAAAACCACTCCCATATAAAGTAAGTAATACAAATTTTGTAATATTAAAATTCATTATGTATATTATAATTCTGATACTTGTAATATTTATGATCTGGTTTTTTTCTTATTTCGTCTTTGAATTTATTAAATATGCTCGTAATATATTATTTCTTTCTGCAATGGATAGATATACTATAACTAAATTGAACAACAATTTATAAAGTGAATAAAAGTTTTTCTATGTATATTTGTTAAACCGTATATTTTAATAGCATCTATATGTTTCTTTGTTCCATACCCTTTATTATTTTTTATATCATATTCAGGATATATGTCATCATATTCTATCATCAATCTATCTCTATATGTTTTTGCCAAAATAGAAGCACATGATATAACCAATTCTTTGTCATCACCTTTCACTATACAGTCATAAGGAACAACTTCACCATCTATTCCTGGTGAAAACCATGGAACAAAATAGTTTCCATCAACTAAAATTTTAGAAAATTTCTGTTTTTTCCATAAATCATTCAGAGCGATATGAAAAGATTTTTGTGTCGCTTGAAGTATGTTTATCTTATCAATATCATTATTATCTACAATACCATAACTAAAAGCAATAGCATTTTCTTTAATATATATCTCAAGTTCCTCTCGTTTTTTTTTAGACAATTTCTTTGAATCTTTGATTTGTTTATATTTATCATCAGGGAATGTATCCGGTAGAATACAACAAGCTGAGCAAACGGGTCCAGCAAAACATCCTCTACCTACTTCATCACAACCAACAATCATATTTATTATATAAAAGTGAAATACCTATATATATATATATATCAAAAAATGAATCCACTAGATAAACAAAAATTTGTATTAATATTAAAAGATAAACTAATAGAGGCGCAACTAATTATTAAACAAATATAAAATAAAAGCACAATGAATATAAAATGAGTAAATATATTGATGAATATATAACAAAACTAAGTAGAACAAAATGTAATATATCACATGATGATTATGTTGCGAACGATAATTTTACAAATGAGGAATTCTGTAACAGGCTTGATAAAATCAAGAAATGGCAATACATTCTTTCTCTTTTAAAAAATAAACCATTGATAAAACAAAGAACACCTGAATGGTATAATTTACGTAAATCAAGATTGACAGCGAGTGATATATATGATGCGTGCGCAATGAATAAAAGTTTAATCAAAAAGAAAGCATTAAATATCACATTTGATATATCAAATGTTCCTGCTATAGAATGGGGTGTATTATTTGAAAGTGTAGCACTTAAAATATATTCTTTGAGCCGTAGTAAAGTGAAAATTCATGAATTTGGTTTAATACCAGACCCAAATATTGAATGTTTTGGTGCTTCTCCTGATGGAATAACCGATTTGGGAATAATGGTAGAAATTAAGTGTCCATATAGTAGAAAAATAATAGATGGAGTAATTCCTCCAAAATATTATGCACAAATGATGGGACAACTTGCTGCTTGTTCTTTAGAGGAGTGTGATTATGCAGAATTTAATTTTAAGCAGCTATCTCAAGATGAATATCTATCCATTGATAATAAAGATCATCCATATAATGGTATGATAGTAGTATATGAAGATAAAGTTTTATATAGCAAGCTATTTACAACACCTGCTGTTACATATAAAAAGCTATTTGATATAGATGCTAAAAAAATAATATATTGGAGATTGGAAGAGATGTGTGTCCAAAAAGTGCATTTCAATGAAGAGGAGTGGAAAACTAACTATGTTCCTAAAATATATAATTTTTGGGAAGCAGTTTCAAATTATACTCCACCACCAGAACTTACATATGAATTTATAGATGATGCTTGAGTTATTTGTTTTTCAAGTTGATTTGAGATGGCAACTTTTTTAATAAATACACCATCATCTTTAATATTTGTTTCATTAACTCTGTATATCCATCCATAAGAAGCAAATTTATCTTCTGTTTTAATATCTTTACAATAACTTAAATATTCCCCTTCATTGCGTGAAGCGCATCCACAATATAAATCTGTTGATTTATTACATTTTATAAAACATAATTTATCTTTACTCGCGTATTTATTAAAATATGACAGCATGTCTGTAATACCATCCAGATAATACCCGTCTTCTGACATCAATGAACCTTCACTGAAAGTTGTTAACATTTCGTTCTTTGCATACATAGGTAAGACCAATAAAGCTTTAATGTCAACAGGTCCTTCATAATTCATTTTTCCATTTTCGTGGTGCATGTAAGGTAAAGCATCTTTTGAAGCAATATTAAACTGTGAATAAATGTTGCTGCCCTTATAAAATTTATTTGGGTATTGACATAGAATAACATAAACCGGACCAAGTATATTATTTCCAAGTTTTTCAATATGTTTTTTAACACTATCAATTAAGTTGTTTTGTGGATACATTTTATTTATATTCTCTAAAACGATAGTTTTGCAAGACAATTCATTTTGAATTGTTGTAATCGGGTTGTTATCTATATCTTCAAATAATTTTGAAGGTAATTTAAAACACATAAATGCTAAAAAATCGCTTTTTTGAAATATCGAAACATCTTTAAAAGCGTTATCATAAGTGTAAGTATATGGTTCGTGAAATTGTTTATTTTTTTTGTATTCATTCACGGTAGTATATTCTTCAAAATTCTCTTTTTTTCTACATTTGCACAAAACAATGAACGCAAAAACTAAAACAATAATTAAAACCGCGATAAAAATAATTCTTTTATAGTTCTTCATATTTTATATACATGAAACAATATTAATTATTGGTTAACTTGAGTTAAACACAAGTTACTTGTAATTCCATTTACATCACAAAACTCAAGTTTGTGATTTCCTATGTCATTTTGAATTATTAATCCTTCAAACGGAATGGTTAATTTACCATCTTTAATGTTTGTATCACCGTGTAAAGTTATACCATCTTCGTTCGCTGCTAGAATAGTAGTGTTGTTGTGGTTAAGTTTCAAAGTGTTATCAACATTAGAAAAAGTAAAGCATTGTTCGCCTGCTTTACAAATTGTAAGTATATTATTAATATTCATACCACTTACAGCATTTGTATGTTTCAAAAGTTCAACATCATAATTATCTCCCCTCATCCTATATTCAAAAATCTTTTCATTAGGATATTCTTCACCAAATAAAGTATGAATGTTCGAATGGTTATCATCAACATTTAAAGCAAGATCAACTATTTGTTGATGATTATTTGAAGAATTCCCGTTAATTGTTTCAAAATTTGTTTGAATATCTTCAAATCTCGGGTTTATTGAATCTTCTGTTAAATTATTAATTTGGGTATTAACGTATTCTGTATTTACAAATTCTTTTTGAGCTTCTTCGACTGATTTTTTGAATTTCTCAAATTCAATATAAAAATATATCATTACCCCAATTATTGCGAGTAAAAGCAATATAATGAATAGAATAATTATATTATCCATGTTTATTTATATTGTAAGACATAATATAATTGTTAAATCATAATTACTTTAGTATGACTATCTATTACACTTCCACCTAGACTTCCACCATCACTTCCACCATCAATTCCACCTAGACTTCCACCATCACTTCCACCTAGACTTCCACCAGCACTTCCACCATCACTTTCACTATCACTTCCACCATCAATTCCACCATCACTTCCACCATCACTTCCACCTAGACTTCCACCATCACTTCCACCTAGACTTCCACCATCACTTCCACCTAGACTTCCACCATCACTTTCACCATCACTTCCACCTAGACTTCCACCCACTAATTGAAGTTTTTTAGCAATAGCTCCTTTAGCACTAATACATCTATTTGTTTTTGGATTGAGAACTGTTCCCTCAGGGCATTTTTTATCTTTCTTAGTTAATTTTTTATGAATATTATTGTTATTGTTAAAGCCTTCAATAATTGGTAGTTCTTTTTGTTCAATCACTTCAATGTCTTTTTCTGGAATTTCAAAATTATCGCTTGTATTAAAGAACATATTCAAAGACATTGCTTCCATTTCTTGAGACAATAATTTAAAAGAATAAGGCAATTTTACATTAACAATATCTTGTTCATCACAACGTGGACAATAGAATTTGTCTTTTCCAGTTATAGCTAATACACCACATCTATTACATACAGGAACTGAATAATTATCTGAACGGACCATCATACTTTCTCTAACAAACTCACTTATACCATGCGCTAAAAGAGCGTCTCTTTCCATCTCTCCAATACGAAGCCCTCCTCCTTTACGACGACCTTCAGTAGGTTGTCTGGTAAGAAATGTCATAGGTCCAGTTCCACGAGCATTAATTTTTTCAGCAACCATGTGTTTTAACCTAAAATAATAAACAGGACCTATGAAAATGTCAGTGTCTATCATTTTACCACTCATACCATTGTATAAAACTTCATTACCGTGTTTATTAAATCCAACAGTTTCTAATTCGTTAAAAACGGCTTCTTTATCAAAGTCCATAAAAATAGTTCCATCACCAAAAGACCCTTTCATACAGCATAATTTAGCAAAAACACATTCAACAATATGTCCAATTGTCATACGAGAAGGGAAAGCGTGTGAGTTCATAATTATATCAGGTCTTATACCTTCTTTTGTAAAAGGCATATCGCATTCATTAAATATTCTACCTATAACACCTTTTTGTCCATGCCTTGAAGAATGTTTATCACCAAATTCAGGTTTTTTAATTTTTAACATCCTAACTTTACATATTTTTCCACCTTCATCAGAAACTCTCTTGCTAACATATATCTTATCAACAATACCATAAACATTGTTGTCAGTAATGAAGGATTTGTCTACATATTCATCAACTTTTTCAATACTCAATGCCATACCTTTTCTAACTTCTTTTGTTACAGAACGAACTAAAACCATTCCAATTATAGCAACATCTGTTCCTTGCGGAACATAAACATTTTCAGTAATTATACCATCATCATTTAAATAGGAATAGTTAGCTTTATCTCTAAATCCAATAACTTTATGACCCTGATTTATTAAAACTTTTGGATTAATAAATATTGTTTTTTCATCAATTGATTCTGTTTTCGCGGTTAAAGATATAGATTTGTAATAACTTAAACTTTCAAAGCCGCGTTCAATAGCAGACCTATTAATCATTAAACTATCTTCTTGATTGTAACCACTATATGACATAACTGCTACAATAATATTAAACCCGTTAGGCATTTTATCACTATGAGTATAATGAGATAATCTCGTGTTTATAATAGGTTTTTGGGGATAATGATAAACATAAGACATAGTATCAAAACGTTCGTTAAAATTAGTAGCATATACACTAATTGCTTGTTTGCTTTGTGCAGCATGAAAAATATTTCTAGCAGCGAATGAATGATTTGCTAAAGGTATATTAGCACTAACAACGCTCATAATTAAACTAGGGTGAATTTCACAATGAGTATGCATAGTATTAATATCATCAGGTGTCATCGCAATAAGAGATGTATCTATTTCTTCTATATCTAAATATTCAATACACCCACTAATATCATCATAGTCATCAATAAGTTGATCAATACTTATATTTCCTTTAGGGGTGCGAAATCCATCTTTTGTATAAATGTTTTCATCCAAAATATCATTCTCTGAACCACCGATAAGTTTAAACCAATTGTAGTCTTCGTCATGTTTGCGTATTGCTCCGTTTTTCACACGAATGAAAGGTCTAACTGGTCTGCTTGATTCAGATAAAATTCTAATTTCATTATCTTGAATATTCCAAGCAATAGAAGTTAAAACGTTAATAATATTGTTAGATTTGAAAGTTTTAAGTATTTTAAAAAGTTTATTCGGATCTAAACAAATACCATACCACGTTCCATTAATAAATACTTTTGCTATATCTTTCGACATTACACTTACGTTTTGAACTAAAGACAATTTGTAAACTATTTCCGTAAAATCTAAGCATTCCTTAATACATTCTTCTGATGTTCCAGAAGAAATTCTTGTAAGATATGCCAAATTCTTAAGTAAGCCAATCGAACTACCATCCGGTGTTTCGTAAGGGCAAACAAAACCGAATTGATGAGGATGAAGACGATGAGGAGAAAACAGCTTCAAACTCCTATCAAGAGGAAGGTTCAATCTTCTGAGGTGTGATAAATACCCAATATAACTAATGCGAGATAAATCTTGAACAACCCGTAAATCATCATTTTCATTAGCACCCCATTTCATTTTCATTGATTTCAAGAATATTTCAGTTAGATACTTTGATGAAATGATTTTGGAAATGTTTGCTTCATCAAACATTTCTTCATATTTTCCATTATTTTTCCAAGCACCATAATT
>Ga0222715_10001288_pt1 | contig 24121 bp, 13 predicted proteins | sample C33_9DmetaG_FD_165056 | JGI IMG/M metagenome (GOLD analysis project Ga0222715, IMG submission 165056) | Estuarine water microbial communities from San Francisco Bay, California, United States - C33_9D | ecosystem: Environmental > Aquatic > Marine > Unclassified | place: USA: California...
CGACGTTTTAGCTCGGGTAAGCTGTTAGAGACGTCGACTAATTCAACGCTTCCTTTTGCGCGCTTTAAGAGCGCCGCGACGACGGATTCATTCTCCATCGGGTTGAGCGAGCACGTGCTGTACACCAACCGTCCGCCAACTTCTAACAACCGCAATGCGTGCGTGGCAATCTCGAGCTGTAACGTGTGCAAATCAACGCCGCTCGATGGATTCCATTTGCGCCACAAATCCGGTGATTTGCGCAAGGTTCCATCCCCGCTACACGGCACGTCGGCCAAAATGCGATCGAACCGAAGCTTCGCGCCCTTCGCGTCGTACAACATCGGAAACAGCTGCGCTTGATGATTCGTCACCACCAGCGCTGGCGAATTACTCCGTTTACACTGATGCGTCAATAAATTACTCCGCTGTAGCGACGCATCATTCGCGATGACGACGCCGCTCGGCGACTTGCCGCCTTTTCCGCTCGCCGCGTGCGACATTTCCAACAACTGACTCGTCTTACTCCCCGGTGCCGCGCACATATCAATCACGCGATGCCCAGGTTTAACGTCCAGCAGCAACGGAGGAATCATACTCACCAACTCCTGACGCGTCAACGCCCCAGTCGCGCCCGCTTGCTTTAAAAACTCGTGCAACGCCACCACCCCGCGCGACTCAGACGCCTTCAACGTCGCGTCCCTCGCCACATCAATCTGAAACGCCAATCGCTCTGGGTACCATCCCACGCACTTGGGCGCACGCATCGTCCCTTCTCGCGCCAACGCCGGGAGCAAATCGCGCTCGAGTCGCCGTCGAATCGCACCGAGAAGCTTGGAGCTCGCATTCACGCGAAACGTGAGCGGCAACGGCGTCTGAAACGCCCGCATCATGCGCGCGAAATCCTCCTCATCCGCGCACACGCCCTGGGCGCGGTAGTACGCCTCGAAACGGTCGTTGGTCAGCGCGCCGCTCGCGCCGTCGGCGCCGCCGCCGCCGTCGTCGGCGTCCCGGGCGCGCTTGTGCGACATCGTGTGGCGGCTCCACTGTCCAGCAGCCCGAAATCCGCCTATACCCCAACAGTCGCCGTGCCCCCCATACACAAGGACCATGAACACCCATCACGTGTACATCATAAACCCCTACACCATATGTAAATCCCAAACCCTCTAGTATTTGCACGCCGGGGATTTAGCCACGCCCATGTATTATCGCACACCCATCGGAATATCTGACACGCATTCGAGCGATCGACCATCGGTGATGGGAAAAATTTATATATCGCAGCTTCAGAGGAGTCCCTCGAGCTCGACGAGTCATGAACGGTCAAATATCACAATACATTGTGTCTTTTAGCACTATCAGACCATTACACCCCGTATGCTATCGGGTGTTTTCACCTTGCGAAAATTCGCGAAAAACGTGAATTTTTCCTCGGTGATGCGCGGATCACGCGTAACACCCCGAATCTGCACGTGCGTATCTATGGTATATCGCACGAATCAGCCTAGAGTACGAAGAAGGTGGGGTTCCCGACCGACGTCAAGACGGCGTGGCGCGCGCGCGCAACGCCGTCACACCTCGACGCGCGCCCGTCACACGCCGATCGCGCGAGACGATCGCGCCGAGGCGAACGCGAGACGCATCTCGAACGCTCGAGACGCCAGGCGGCGCATCGCGCGAGACGCCGCGTCGCGAGCCGTTCGCGCTGAGGGGGCGGAGATTGGCTCGAGGATGATTGCTGACGATGTCTCTCGCGCGACGGCGCCGCGGGGTGCGAAACGCGCGCGATCGGGCGCGCGAATGGGCGGTGAGTTTGCCTTCTTGAAGTCACTCAACGCGCCGCACTCGCCGAGCGTGTCGTCGGAGTTTGATTTGTTTGAGCAAGTGTTTCGAGAGTTTGACGCGCGAGGGCTCGAGGGCGACGACGACGCGACGTTGCGCTTGACGGATGTGGAGGATGTGACGTTCCAGGAGGTGATGAATACGATTGAGCGTGATATTGAAGTAGGGCTTAGACGCGCGGATGTGCGCGTGAACGCGGTGCGGGTGAGGGATGTGAAGTTGAAGTGTTCGTCGTGTAAGCACACCAAGGTCAAGGATGTCGACTTTGCGCCCGGGAAGAAGACGTGCGCGTCGTGCTTGGAAAAGCATAGAAATTATGAACAGCGCAAGAGAACGAAGAGACTCGAGGCGGAGAGTGATAATGCGAGGTATATGAAAGTTTGGAACGCGGCACAGACGGGTAACTCGTACGCGCGCGCCGCGGAGGCGGTGCGCCGGTCGAGGCGCGCCGCGGCTCGCGAAGAATAATATGCATCACCGGGCGCCTGTCATCGTTTTGTCACTGTTTCGCGTGCAACGCACATTAGAGTTGATCAGAACTACCATCCTCAACACTTTGTAACGCGTAGCGGTGAATGTATAGTTTATTTATGCTGTAGTTCCGTCGCGCTTTGACGAGATATTTTTAATGCACACACGAGCGCGCGTCTTCACTGCACTCCACGCGATGCGTCGCGTGCGCGCCGCCGAATCCGCGCGCACGCCCGTTCATGGCGACGCCAAGCGCATCAAGTCGTCGACCCCGAACGCGTGCGATGCGCCGCTGACGCCGCACACGCCGGCGGCGAGAACTCCGCAAAATCACGATGGCGATCGATTATTCAACTCGCCGCCGCCGACGGTGCGTCGTCGAGGCGCGGATGGACAAGGCGACGCGAAGGATCGCGTGCACGGATCTGGTGCGTCAGAGTCGCCAGCGTCGACGCCGATGGGGTTCACGCGACGGTTCTTAGCGACGGCGCTGTCGCGGGCGTTTGGTTCAAATTTGAAGACGCCGTCGCTGGGAGCTTCGGATACCGAGCAGCAGGCGGTATCCGAAGCGTCGGCGTTGCGCGAGTCGCTTCGAGAAGAACGCATTCGTGTCGAGGAATTGTGCGTGCGTGTAGGTGAGGCTGAAGCGTCGTTGGCGACTGCGAATACAAATTTGGATGGGTTGCGAACGCGCGTCGCTCGAGCCGAAGACGAAGCCAAGGCAGCCTTGGCGTTAGCGGCGGTGCAGGCGTCGCCGAGTATGATGGCGCGCGCGCAACCGGAGTGTGAACGTTCACAGGCAGCGATGCGTCTGATTGCGTCTTACTTCGCATCGCGACGGTGCGATAGTTGTGGATTGGACGAGCTTCTCGCCAGCGCTCGAGAAGCGGATTTAGACGTCGACGACGTGCTCCGCGCGCTGGCGCTCTTAGCTGTGGATACACCGTCGCGATCGAGTTCGTTCATGGTGACGATCCATCAAATTTAGTAATGCTTGATAATGTTGTATTATAATACATGTGTGTTTTTTGCTACCAAAGTGTTCGCTCCTCATTGCAGTTGCCGCACGGCGTCTTGAAAATAATTCTGAAACTGCGTGAAATTCGATCCTCGACCGCTACATTTGGCGGTGAATAACGCCGATTTTGCCGAGACATTGACGACAATTTCCACGAGGTACGTGTCGTGCGCACCGTCGCGGTCAATCGCGTAAAAGTAAAACTTCATCGCATCTGGTTGTCCGCCGCTCGCCATGGTCGCGATGTGGTGCGCAGTCATGTGGTGCGATAACGCGCTAGGACCCGACTGTGCGAGCGCGCTCGTTGATTCAAGCGCAATCTGTACACCAGATGCAACAATGGTTGACGATGCCCACTTAGATTGGAAACTCGCCGGGTCGAGCGCCGGAGAAGGCGTGAGAGCGAACGCGGTCGGCGTCGCCATAGCCGCGGTTGCTGGGACATCGATATCAAGAAGTGACATCAGGTTCACAGCGGAACCTCCGGACGTGGACGCGTTATCCGACGCGTCATCAGCTCCAAAATCAATCATATCTGCGTGATCTAACAATGAAGAACCCACCAAGTCTTCCGTCTCCGCAGCTGGCTCATCGTCGTCGTATGTTCGTCTCGTCGCGGCGTCCGCATTTATAAACGTTTCGCTCGGACGTTCGTACAGAACGGACAGAGTATTCATTTCGGTAAACACCATGTCAAATGTCTTTTCATCGACAGTGGATTCTTTAAATGTATATATCGGAGACTTGTCTCGCGAATTCACCACGCGCGCCGCCGCCTCGACGTCTCGCTCCAAAAGCCGATAGTACACCATCGCAGTCTCGCGCACTTCTTGATCGACGTCGCGCGCGCCTGCCTCCAACGCCGCGCCAAGCATCGCTTGCATTTCGGGTGGACGTTTGAAAAATAAATTCATCGCGCACGCCAAGAGTTGAACTCTAACGCGAGGCGTAACTTCGTCCGACAAATTCAGCAAGGATTGCTCGACGTAATAGGGTGCTGAGGGTATGTCCTCACCGTACTCGCCATAAATCCAAATCAACGCTATCCGCGCTTTGGGTTCACTGATGTCATACAAATCAATATTTTCCATGGCCTTTATACACTTTCCCGTATGTTTCGGACGCTTGCGTAGAATGTCCGCCGCCACGACAATGGTCTCCGCGGTGACGTGATCAATATCGAGATCGAAAAAGAGCAACAAGCGGTCGACGATACCATCAATGTCATCCGCAGAAACGAGTGCGATGTCTCCAACCGCACGAACGCTTGCGCAGGCGATCGCCGCATCTACGTCGGTGACGTACTCAGTCAACTCGGTGACGATGGCGTACGTATTTTGTGCGTCAGCGATTTCAGTCAGCATTGAAAGCTTCAACCGTTTTACGGCGTTGGAATCAGACGCTCGGAAATAGAAACTCTTGTAATCTGTCGAAAACAGCATGGGTGCGCGTTTCACGAGCAACCGGATGTGTGCCCACACCGCGTACGCCGTTTCCGCCAGGCCGCTATTGGCGAGCGTAAACAACGGCGCCTTGATGCGCTCTAGTACTTGTTGATGCACGTCCGGCATACCAAGCGTAATGTTCAAAAATATTTTTACCGTACCGAGCACTATCGCAGAGTTTGGCGCACCTAAACGCGATTCGAGTGCGTTCATGATGTCAAACGTTTCTTCGCTCGTCTCCAATTCGTACGCGCTCACCAAATCCAAAATTAACACCTGATTCCACTCGCTAAACGACTTTATCCTATTTATCAACGCGTAGACAATCGGTTTTGTCGCCAGCGTTTGCACACCATCGATTTCTTTGAGCACAATCAAGCAGTTACCAACCACACCAGCATCCATCTCCGCAATTAGCATTTTTCTCAAATCATCCAATAGCGACGTCTCGCGCACCGCCGTTGGATTCAAATCATAAATCTTCAACACCCCCATCGCAGCTACGCGTCGAGGATATGGATGTTTATCAACCAACCCTTTCTGCACCGCACCAACCAAGTACTCGCTTAAATTCTCCACGCGTAAACTCGCCATGCTTCGTATCGCCAACCCGCGAATCGTCGGATTCACATCCGCGCAATCCTTCTGCAACGTATTCACCGTCAACAACGCCAAATCGCTCTTCTGTCGCGCGTAATGCGTGATATAATGATACAGCATCTTTTTACACGCCACATCCGACGTGTGCGCGTTCATGACGACATCGGGAAATAAAGAGCTCGCGTCCACGTTCACCGTGAGCAACTGCAGCACCTTTCTAAACAACACCCGCCGCTGCGCGTTCGCGGCGTCCGCCTTTGGCCCATCCGCGGGCTTACCCGCGATCGCGCGCAACGATTTACTCAATTCCACCACCTCATCGCGCCGCGGCATCGCGCGCGTCGACGTTGCCCGCGGTGATGCGCGCCAATCTGATTACAACCAAACGAAATCTCGTCGCCTCCCGACGCCGTCTCTCGCGCGCGCGGCGACGATCCTCGCGCGTGCGCGAGTTAAATCGACGCCGTGCGTGTGCGCGCGCGCGTTGCGTCGCGTCGTGCGGCGTCCAGCGTTCGCGCGTGCGCGGGCTCGCGACGCGCGAATGCGCGTCAAAGTGTGACGCGCAGCGCGGTCGTCCTCTCTCGCGCATCTCCACCGCGCGCGACGCGTGCGCGGACGCGCGGCGCGAACATGTGGCGGACCATCGCGCGCCGCGCGCGCCGCGCGGTCGCGGCGACGTCGACGTGCGCGGCGGCGACGTCGGCGGCGACATCATCATCGGCATCGATGACTCGCCGCGCCTTTTCTGTGTCACCTCCCGACGCGCCAGCGGCGACGCCCTCGCCGTCGCGCCGATGGAACGTCGACGTCGACGACGACGGTGGTGTTGGACTCGGCGTCGCGCTCGATTACGACGATCGCGCGCGTGCGGGGACGTCGCCGGCGTCGTCGGCGCGGCCGCGGAGGGACTCGAGCTACGAAGAGTACGTGAGCTCCTTAACGCCGCGACGGGCGAACGTGGTGATCACGCCCGGTGATATGGCTGGTGCGAGCGGTCGCTATCGCGTCGAGGTCACCACGGGGCGTAATCGAGGCGCGGGCACGAGCGGGCGGGTAGAGGTGACGTTTGTGGGCGGGGACGGTATCACGTATCCCGTGTCGCTGGAGTACGAGAACGGATTCTCGCCTGGATTCAGTCGAGGGTCTACGCTGCCGTTTAGAATAGCTGCGAGCGCGCGGTTGGGGGATTTGAAGCGCACGCGCGTGCGATTGATTCCGGAGCTCACGGAAGTTGGACGCGGGTGGTTTTTGGAGGATATTAAAGTGACGTGCGAAGCGACGGGCGAACAGTGGTTATTTCCGTGTCATGGATGGTTCGGACACAGCGACGGAGGTGATGGGAAGCATGGCCCATTTACGCAGGATCTCGAGTCCAAGCGTCCGGAAGATTTACAATCGCCGCTGTGGGTTGAAGGGCAGATTAGAAAGGAGCGCGGGGAATTTGCGTGCGCCGTCGCGGGAGCGGCGGTGCCGCACATGGACAAGATGAAAGAAGGTGCGCGCGCAGTGATGCGCCGCACACACGGCCACGGTGGCGAAGACGCGTACTTTAGTGTGCGAGGTCCAGACAACGTCATAGGTATGGGGATCGCGGATGGGGTGTATTTGTGGCGTTGGCAGGGCATAGACGCGGGCGAATATAGCCGCGCGCTCATGAGCTCCGCCGCCGATGCTCTGAGTTCTGGAATTATGAATCGTCCTACGGCGATGTTAGAACACGCGCATAAGGCAGTCACCAAAGCGGGCGTAAAGGGAAGCTCCACCGCGTGTGTTGTTGTCATAGAAACGGTGCACGGGTTGTTGTATTGCGCCAACGTCGGAGACAGTGGCTTCATGCTCATTCGAGGCGAGCCCGGGGAACGGTACTGCGCGCACAGAAGCCCACCGCAAGAACATGATTTTGGTTGTCCGTTCCAACTCGGCCATCACGAGGCGAGTGATAAAGCGACGGACGCGATGATGACCAAATTGTATCTGGAACACGGCGACATCGTCGTTCTGGGCTCGGATGGGCTCTGGGATAATTTGAGCGAAATCGAAATAATAGAAAGCATCGAGTCGTCCGTGCCTGTTAACGCGGCGCATAGTGAACGCGCGATGGATGTCGCGGCAAGAAATCTACTCACAACTGCGTACGAGGTCAGTATGGACAAGTCGCGTTCAACACCATATTCGCTATCGGCGACTGAACATTTCGACATGGTGTACTCTGGAGGGAAACAGGATGATATCAGCGTGTTAGTATGCTACGCAGGTGCCGCGCCGACGCCCGCGTACAATGATTTGTCGCACGCGGCAGCGAGGCAGGCGTAATTACGCGTCCAGTGTATCGAATATGCCGGAGAAAATTTTAGTGGCGCGGTGTAAAAAAATGTACCGAATCTTGAGCATAATAATTTACAATTCATCTTCACACGTCAATGACGCTCAAGTTCGTCTCGCCGCGCCACACCTTGCCTGGTTGTACAACAACTGGCTTTCCCACCGCCGCGCTTTCGATGCAGCAAAAGTTCTTGTAACACTCCTTCATCGTGAGATGCGGATTCCACACCACAGTGTCCGTCCAGCCAGCGGTATTCTCCACCGCCACCGCGGCCCCACTACCGACGTAGAGCAAGGTCTCGGGATCGGTATCGAGATAGATGCGATCGCACAACTCCAACCCAAAGAACACGTCTTTGTGATCTTGCACGCGCGGCGGCGGGTTGATTGGATCGATGTTTTTATCCAAGTACGTCTTGCCCATCAAACCGCGCGCAAACACCCCAGAATTCGCACAATCTGTCACTTCAATGTACGTGTGCAACGCCGCGGTAAAATCGATCGGCTTATCTTTACTCGTATTTTTCACGCACAGCTCCATTTTCAATTTCTCCCGTCGCAGCGTTACTTCATACGTCGCCTCAAACGGTTCATCCCACATCGAACGCGTAAAGTCATTCGGCTTCAACGCCAACATCACCGCCGGTTCAGGATCATCAGGATTAACATCCGCGCTCGATCCAATCACCTCCCAATCACAATTTCTCGCAAATCCATGCTGCTGCATCGCACCGGGACCGAATTGCGGAAAACACAGAGGCGCGCCTCCGCCGATGGGTTTCGTCTTGTCAAACGCCGCATCCGGTCTCACGTAGAGCACCTCATCTCCGCTCTTCTGCGTCCAGCTCGTGACACACGCACCGAACAAATAAACCGTGCTCGTGCATCCGTTTTTATGCGTCAAAAGCGCCACAGGAAGCCCACCGTTGCCGCGAGCGAAGCGAACAGAGTCTTTGATGGCAAAGGCTGCGTTGAGCGCATCGATCTCATCATCCCCGCTCGCCGACACCGACGCGCGCGCGAACACGCGCGTTCGCGCACGAGTCGACCGTGCGTGCGCCACCGCAGGCGTCGAACCGCGCACCGCGCGCGTGCGCATCGCCGCATGCATCGAACTCGTCGCGAGCGCCATCGATGTCTACGACAGGCGCACAGTGACGCCCGAGCGCGCGTCACTTCTCGACTCCACGTCGCCGCCGAGCGCGACAGGGCGCCGCCGACGACGACGATGCCATCGAACATGATTCGTCTCGCCGACGTGCACAAGCCTGAACGCGATGATAAGCGCTACAGGCGCTGCCGAGCGAGCAATGGCATGGAGGTGCTACTGATTCACGACGCATCGTTGACGGGCGATATCGACGCCGGCGATGGCATGGATGACGACGCCGACGATGGATCGGATGGTGACTCTGACGACGATGACGGTGCGTCATCACAAAGCGCGAGCGACGAGGGCGACGGGAGCGTCATGGACATGGATGGCGATGAAGCCGGCGACGGCGCGGGAGGAGGCATGAAACTCGCCGCGTGCAGCATCGCCTTTGACGTCGGGTACTTTGATGACCCGCACGATTGCGATGGATTGTCACACTTTCTTGAACACATGGTGTTTATGGGGAGCAAGAAATTCCCTGGGGAGAACTATTTTGGGGACTGGCTCAACCAACACTGGGGCAGCGACAACGCGAGCACGGATAGCGAAGCGACGGTTTTTTATTTCGATGTCAATCCGAAAAATTTACGCGAGGCGTTGGAGATATTTAGTGGATTCTTTTTAAATCCTCTGGTGAAGTTGGATAGCGTGGATCGAGAGGTGACGGCGGTGGAGAGTGAATTTGAGCGCGTGGTGAATAACGACTACGTGAGAACCGAGTTGTTGATGTCAAGCGTGGCGCGCAAGGGACATCCGTTTACGAAGTTTGGATGGGGTAATCGCGCGTCGCTGACGCAAAGTGCGCCATACAAAGAAGGTCGCATGCGTGACGTGTTGCTTGAGCATTGGCGAAAGCACTATCACGCCAAGCGTATGTCCATCGCCGTCGTCGGCGCGGAGGATTTGGATACGCTCGAGTCGTGGATTGAAGAGATTTTTGGCGGGATGCGAAGCGATGGGGACGCCGCCGTGGACTTGACGGTGACCGAATCGTCGCCATACGCGAGCGTCGTGCCACTTCGCGTGTTGACGACGCAGGTGAAGGATGGACAGCACGTGGCGATTACTCACGAGCTTCCGGCGTGGACGCACAAAAATTACAAGCACAAATCCGCGGCGTACGTGGAAACTTTACTCGGTCACGAAGGACACGGGTCGCTGTTCGCCGAGCTCAAACGCCGCGGTTGGGCGAGCGATTTGCGCGCTGGCATTGGTTCCGGTGGTATTGATTCATCGAGTGCGGGGTCGTTAATGAACACTATGATTAAGCTCACTGATGAAGGCTTGGCGCACGTCGACGACGTCGTCGAGCTCTTCTTCGCGTACGTCAACATGCTTCGCGCCAAGGGTCCGCAGGAATGGTTTTGGAACGAACTCAAGCAGCTTTCGGACATTGATTTCAGGTTTCGTGAGCCCGAAGATGCGAGCGAGTACGCGGAGCGTCTTGTCGCTGATATTCGCAAATACGCGCCCGAAGACGCGCTTCGCGGCGCCGACTTGTTTGAGTCATTCAACCCGGATGAAATTAGCGAAATCATCAACTTGATGACGCCCGAAAAGGCGTTAATTCTCGTACAGAATCACGCGTGGACTGATGACGGCGACGACGTTGAGAAAGAACGATGGATTGGTTTCCCATATAAAAAACAGGAGCTCACGGATGCGACGTTGGCGCGATGGAGAGACGCCGACGCGGGTACGCTCCTGCATTATCCCGATCCAAATCCGTACATCGCGCGCGATTTCGAGCTCCGCGCACCACCGGGTGAGCATCAAGAACAACAGCTTTTTGCACCTAACATTGTTCACGAGTGCAAAGTGATGCGGCTGTGGCATCGCCTCGACGATAGGTTTAATCAACCGCGCGCGTGCATGTACTTTCAGATTTCGCTCCCAAACATTCCAAAGGGAGCTTTTGGTATGATGCTCACGCAGCTCTTCGTGGCGATGATTGAGGATTCCGTGAATGAGTCTTTGTACTATCCCGCACACTTGGCGGGTATGGAGGTTGACATTGGCGCCATGGCTTCGTATTCTGGGTTCGTACTTTCGTTGGAAGGTTTGAGCGACAAGCTCGGTGATTTGGCGGTGTCATACTTTGAAACGATGACATCACTCACCATTGACGCCGAACGATTCGAGAAGCGCAAGGAAGAGCGTCTTCGAGATTGTCGCAACTTGTGCTTGAACCCATCGAAGCACGCAAAGCGTACGTTGGAAGTTTTGCTAAAGCAAACGGATGCCACGCAGGAGGAAAAAGTTGCCGCGCTCGAATCCATGTCGGTGAAAGACCTGCAAAGCTTCGCCGACGGCATCTGGCATCACGCGCACGTGGAAAGTCAGATGGTTGGTAATTTGACGCAAGACGAAGCGCGGCGCGTCGGTGAGCGCATTCGCGCGTCGTTGCCCGGAGCACCCATTCCTGACGACGCTTGGCCAGCGACGCGCATCGCGCGCGTTCCGCAAGGCGCGCACTTGTTCAGCATCAAAGCCATCAACGACGAAGAGACAAACAACGTGGTAATTTACTACTTTCAGCTTGGCGTGAGTACGTGGATTGAACGCGCGTTTGTGATTTTGATGCAATCGCTCATGCATGAAAAGCTTTTTGATCAGTTGCGAACAAAAGAAACGCTCGGCTACAGTGTAAATTGTTCGTTTGACTCTACGCATGAAATTTTAGGGTTCCGCGTGCTCGTTGAGTCGGCGTTTCACCCACCACATTTTGTTTCTAGTCGCATGGCAACTTTTCTCAAAGCATGGCCACAGACGCTCGAGAATATATCTGATGCCGAGTATGAAAAGACGAGACAAAGCGTCGTCGACGACATTTTGGCTGAAGACATTAATCTTCGCGACGAGTCTCAGCGTCACTGGGCGCACATCGTCAATCAAAAGTACCAATTCCACCGTGGACGTCACGTTGCGCACATGGTCTCTGGCATTACGAAGCAACAAGCGGCCGACTGGAGTCGAAAGCACATTCAACCATTCGACTCGCAAAGCAGACACGTGAGCGTGCATATTCACGCGAAGAACCATCCAGTGCCCGCGCCTGGGCACGAACACGTCACGGGGATGGGTGACGCATACTTTGACACGTCTACCGACTTGAAAGCCAAGTGGGGGTTTTATCCGCATCAAGGTGATGCGCGCATCGTCGAGGAATTGATGATTCCTGATGCGAGCGAAGCGGCGGCGCATCGCGCCATCAGTCGCGCTGGAAAGCATTTGGATGAAGACACAGAGATGATTCAAGAGAAAACGACGTCGTTGCGTACGCAATGGGCTGCAGACTCAAAAGCCGCCAAAGAAGAGTGCGGGGCGAATTGCGCGTGTCGTCGACAGAAAGCGGCACCCGTTTTCGTGTTGCCGCCTATGAAAAAACTCTGATGACGGGCGTTACGGTACTAGACAACGGACAACAAACATAATAGATTTCGGTAGTTTGAGTAGATCATAAGTTGAAAGCATTCGTATTCGTTAAAATTAAAAAATTACCAATGTGTTGGTACAGCTTGAATTTCGTTAAAATGATTTGGCGGACAGAGAGTTTTCATTATGCCCATCGCCCGGCGTTTTTGTTCTTCTTCGCCGCGCCGCTGCCCGCAGAGAAAGATTTCGCCTTTTCCTTTTTCATCGCCGCTTTTTCAGCCTTGCTCATTTTAGACTTTGCAACGATTTGGGACTTTTCAATTTCGTTCTTTTTGGATTCAAGTTTGGCATCGCGCGCGCCCGCTTCGTCGTTTTTGCCCAAGTAGTAGGCATAATCGCCGGCGTAGTCGGTGATGGCGCCTTCGTCAAACGCCAAAACACGCGTCGCAATTTGACGCAAAAAGTAACGATCGTGCGAAATGGCGATCACAGTACCTTCAAATGAACGTATCGCGTGTTCGAGCATTTCCTTACTCGGAATATCCAAGTGATTCGTTGGTTCATCGAGAAGCAACACGTTTGCCGGAGTGACCATGAATTTCGCCAACGCGAGACGCGCCTTTTCACCGCCAGACAAAAACTTGACGGGCTTTTCGTGGAACGGCGTGCTGAACGCCATTTGACCAAGAAGTGCCTTAAGCTCGTTGAGTTGTGCATCTGGGGCGGCTTCGACGAGAGTTTGTAACACGCCCTTGTCGCGGTCGAGTCCTTCGGCTTGGTTTTGATAAAAGTAGTTGACTTTGCACATGTCGCTGTCGCCGATTTCGGCGATACCAGAAATAGGTTTCTCTCGTCCTTGAATCAAACGCATGAGCGTAGATTTACCGCAACCGTTATCACCAATCATCGCCACGCGCTCACCGCGTTCGATTTGCAGCGATGTATTCTTGAACAATGTCTTCTCATCGTACCCGTGCGTGACGTTTTCCACTCTGGCGACGACTTGAGAGCTTCGCGAGCAATCGGGGAAGAAGAAGCGTCGGCGTTTGGCAATCCAAGGCTTCTCCACTGGCTCTTCAAGAAGTTTATCGAGAGATTTCTGCGCCGCGGTCGCGCGACCGGATTGTCCACCGCCTGCTAAACGTGTTATCATATCACGCTGTCTCGCGACTTCTTTAACCCATTTGTCGTACGCGACCAATTGTCGGGACGAGTTGCTCTCCTTCTCAGCAACGTATTGCGAATAGTTGCCCTTGTACGTCGTTGCGATACCTCGTTCAATTTCCACCGTTTTCGTGCATAACTGATCCAAGAACTCACGATCGTGCGACACGATAACCATGGGCACGTCGAGAGACTTCAAGTACGATTCGAGCCATTGAATGGTGTCCAAATCCAAGTGATTCGTGGGTTCGTCAAAGAGCAATAATCCAGGCTCTTGGAGCAAAATTTTACCGAGTGAAATACGCATCTGCCATCCACCTGAAAACGATGCGACGAGCCGATCGTTGTCTTCGGGAACAAAACCAAGTTCGGGCATGATTTTATCAATCGCTCTCTCCATTTTAAACAAATCCATGCGGTCGGCTTGGCGCTGCAACTCAGTTTGCTTGTCAATCAAAAGCGTCACAAGTTCCATGCTGGGGTTGTTTTCAAGCTCTTTATTGATGCGTTCGAGGTTCTTCATGACTTCAGTCTCATCGCCATAGCTCGCCATGAATTCTTCGCGCACGGTGTTGGATTCTTTGACTTCAAACTCTTGCGTGAGGTAGCCAATCTTCACGCCTTGCGCGAGCATGATTTCACCTTCATCCGCCTCCATTTCACCCGTGATGATGCGTAACTGCGTGGTCTTGCCCGCACCATTCCATCCAACCAAGCCAACGCGCTCGCCCTTTTTACAATCCCAGTTTACGCCATCCAAGATTGGCATGTTCTTGAAGGTTTTGCGAACGTTTTCGAGGCGCACGCCAGTAGTGACGCTCCCCGAGCTTCGTCTCGCCGACGGCTTAGCATCCTTGGCGAAAATATCGCGCAAGTACTTTGGAATAGGATTACCATCGTCTTCGACTTCGCTTTCGTCGGGTTCGCTCCAATCGATCGCAGGGCCGATGTATTCGTGGTTTTCGTCAAACATGGGTGCCGGCGCCTCCGCCGCCTCCGCCGTCGCGTCTTCAGCCTCTTCTTCAACCGCAGCGGCGGCAACCACGGGCTCGGGTTTTGGTGGTTCCACGACCGACGGTGGTGGTGGCGGTGTCGCTTTAGCCACGGGCGTCGGTGTCGCCGCCACGGGCTCGGGCTCGCGCGCTGGTTCGGGTTCGGGTTCGGGTTCAGCGTCGACGACCTCGCGCTCGGGCTCTGGTGTCGCTTCAACCACCGGCGCCACCACCGCCTCCACCTTTGCCGGCGGTGGCACAAACGCAGGCTTCTTCGCCTTCTTCTTACTCTTCACCGGCTTTTCAAACGCTTCATTTTCCCAATCCAACGCCTCGGCGGGCGCCTCCGCCTCCGCATCTGAAGCGCTCGCCTCCGTCGCCTTTGGCACCTTCTTATTCTTCTTCGCCTTACCCGCCGGAACGAAATCATCATTCTCCCAATCTAACGCACCGTCCCCGGCACCGTTCGCGCTCGCGCTCGCGCTCGCGCTCGCCGGAGCCGGAGCCTCCCGCGCCGCGGGTGGCGTCTTTTGCGTCTGCGCCTTGGGCACCTTTTTATTCTTCTTCGCCTTCCCCGCGGGCACGAAATCGTCATTCATCCAGTCCAACGACTCGCCCCCAGCGCGTGTCACCGCACCATCGCGCGCGCACGCGTCCGGGCCGCGCACCGCGCGCGTCACGCGCGCCACGATGCGCGAGTGTGCGTGACAACCCTGTGCACCATTCGTTTGCGACGTCGTGCGCGCCGCGCGCGCGACCGGCGCGGGCGCCAGCGCGCGCGATGCGCCGTACATCGTCGGTATGCGTCGACCTCGACTCGACTCGACCTCGCCTGACGCCACTCGCGCGGCGAATTGTGCCGTAGCCCGCAGTCCGCGCCGCATCGACGATGCCCAATGACGATGACGAATGCGCGACGTACGGCGCGCCTCCGCCTGGTTGTGCGTATTTCCCGCGCGCATTCGACGACGCGTTTCTCGAACGCATCGACGCCGCGCGTGAGGCGGCGCCGGTGAGCCTGGCGAGTCAAAACATGGCGGCCGAGCGTCGGTTCATACGTGACGCTCAGCTCGCGGAAGACATTTGTGCAGCGATGCCTGCGCGCGCGAGCGTCGATGTGGTGTGCAGCGATGTACGATTTATCGACTATGACGCTGGGGGGTTTATCTTGCCCCACGTCGACGGCGTGCGGGTGTGCGAGGCGACGGGGGTGACGACGGATGCATCGGTTTTGGTGTTTTTGACGACTGTGCCGCCGGGCGAAGGCGGCGAGACGGAGTTTTTAGTTGATGTGAATAGCGGCGACGAGGACGGGGTGTTGTTTAGCGTGCGTCCGACGAGAGGGGCGATGGTGATATTTGATCACGCGTGCGCGCACGTGGGTCGGTGCGTCGGGATGTATCCGAAAATTCTGTTGAGGTTGGACGTCAAGCGAAAAAGCACGTAGCGGCGTAGCGATGAGTAGTGGTATAGTGGTATAGTACTGTAGTGAGATGCATGGTGTGACGGCAATTCGCGTGTGATTAAATTACAACAAGCCATCGTGGCGGCGCGCGCGAGCGCGCGAGCGATCTAATAAAATTCTAAAACATGAAGAATACACAAACGACGCCGAGTCGCGACGTACATAAGTACATAAGTACGCGCGTCGGCGCCAGGGTCCACATATGTGGGGTTTTCTATTCATTTAAGCACCGGTAGTATCGTCGTCGTCCTCTTCCACGGTATCGCCGTAATATAGCACGCATTCGAGGGACGAGTCTGGAAGAATCGGCGACGTTTCGTCGCGGTAGTAACGCCATCCCAACGTCGCGGCTCGCCCAACCATGAGCACCGCCATGCCTTCCCATACGCTCGCCAGTGATGCGCCATCGGCGTTACCGGCGACGGTTATGGCTAAAACACCCGCGCCTGCGGCGATGGCCATGGCCTTGGCGAGGTAATCGAAATCAGATGCGCCTTGTAAGACGCCGTCGCCGACAAAGACGGCGCTATTGAGCGGTTGCAAAAGCGCGAGAATTCGGATGGGCATGACCGCCTCTGTCGCAATGTCCACGTCGTCGGTGAATAAATATGGAATCGACGGCGCGGCGAGGAATACGACGGCGCCGACGATGACGCCAGCACCGACGCCCCAGCCCAAGGCGCGGTCGGCGGCGATGCGAGCGCCGACGACGTCATTCTTGCCCAAACTCGCCGCTACGAGCGCCTGCGCGCTCACAGCCACGGCATCTAAACCAAACAGTGTGATCCACCATAATTGCAAACACACTTGGTGCGCGCCGGCGACGCCGAGCGCGGTGGCCGTGGCTGTCGCGCGCACGAGCACTGTTTGTAAAAAGACTGTTCGCGTGAGCTGCGCCGTCGACCCGCGCACGAGCGTCCCGAGATCATCAAGTTGTTTGGGCTTTTTGAACATGGTGCGCAAATCAAGCACTTGCTCGTCGAGCATGAGCTTGACGAACCACAGGGCGCCTACCCATTCGGCGGCGGTCGTCGCAATCGCGGCGCCGGTGACGTTCATGCCGACGAATGGGCCAATTCCAAAAATTAACAACGGATCCAATCCAAGGTGCACCGCCTCCGTGACGCATGCGATGAACAGTGGTGTCTTTGTGTCCAGCAACCCGCGGAACGTGCCCACGCCGACAGTGCTGATGAGCGCCGCGGGTAACGAAAACGCTCGAATCCGCAAGTACGCCTCGGCGTTTTCATACAGCGCGTCCACGTTTGGCGCGTCGGCATCCATGAGCGACGGTGTGAACTCCCCATCCGCCGTAAGAAGCACCTGATGATGCGCTCCACATAATTCCAAAAGTGGATCACTAAAAACTTCGAGCACGGCGCACGAAGCACAACCGAGCACAATCGCCAACGCCATCGCGCTCCCCACCGTCTCCTTCGCCGCCGACCGCCCGCCGGCTGAATTCCTCCCTCCAGCCGCAGAAATCTTCGCCGCCACGAGCGGACCAGTGACTACGGCTAAAAAATTGAACAACTTGAAGCAAAAGTTAAAACACGTCGTGCTCACCGCCAATCCGCCCAGCGCGTCGGCGGCGCCTTCGCCGCGCAACCGTCCGATGAAACCCGTATCCACCGCCCCCATCACCGGATCAAGCAACAACTCCGCCACCCCAGGCAACGCCAGCGCAAATATACTCGCATCGAGTAACCCTAACGTCTCCGCCGAGGGCTTAGCGCGCTTCGCCCATTCCACGCACTCGTCCCAATCGCGAATCGGCGTCCCGGCGGCGTCGACGCCTAAAATCGTCCGCCGCGTCGCGTCTTCCTCCACCACCTCGCGCTCACGCCCACCGCGAACGATGACGCACCGCGTACACCGACGTCCACTCGCGCGACGATCCCCACCAATCATCATCGTCGTCGTCATCGACGACGACAGCGACGCGGTAGCCCGAGACGTACCAACAACCATCATCATCATCATCAAAACACAACCAATCACACCAGCTCCACCGACACCACCCGCCGCGAACACCACCACCGACGCGTGCGCACGCGTCGCACCGCCGCCGCCGCCGCCGTCGCCGCCGTCGCACCGCCGCCGACCGACGACCGACGCACACTGACGCTCGAGCGGCACCTGCACTTGCTGATCCTCTGAACGTTCACCACCGCAGAAGTCGGCACGGGCATGTCGGACGCGGTGGCGGAGCAGTGCGCGCACGCGCTCGCGGCGGCGAGCGCGAGCGGGAGCGATGGGTCCGCGGCGCGCGTTCGCGCCGCGGAGTTGTTGCATGAGGTGCGTGTGAGGCGATGAGCCGCGCGGTGGTATGGACGCTGGTGGTGTGTCCCGCGCGTACGGTGTGTGTGTGTGTGTGTGTTGACGCGCGCATGGGGCGTGGTGATGGGCGGCGTACTGACGAAGGCGTGCGTGTGTGTGTTCTCGCGTCGTGTGTTCGTAGTTGAAGACGGGCGATGCGCGACGGGCGATTGATGCGTCGCGGAGCTTGTGCGCGCGGGGGAGAGCGCTGGAGGCGCGACACTTTGGGTTCGCCGTGCTCCGGGACGTCGCGAAGCATCGATGGCGCGCGCTGCGTGCGGAGGAGCGCATGGAAATAGCGGCGTTAGCGCATTCTATGCTCGTGGATGTGAGCTCGCCGGGGGTGATTGAGGCGTATGCGGTAAAGTCAAAGGTGGCGACGCTCATGGCGGAGGTTGTTCGGCAGGAGGGCTCGAGTTTGTGGACGCGGTTGGTTCCGGATTTAGTGCAGATGTGCGCCAGCGATGAAGGGCAGTGCGCGGAGTTAGGGATGAATGTCGTGCGATTCGTGGCTGAAGATGTGGCGATTCATAACGAGGATATGATTGGAGGGCGGATGCGAGAGTTGTTGGGCGGGTTGACGTCGACGTTGCCGGCGGTGCTCCCGGCGATTTACGCTTTAATGGAGAAACATTACGTCAAGGCGCAAGGGTGTCAAGATATGCAGGTGAAAAAGGCACATGTGGCGGCGGTGAATGCTGCGCTCGGGGCGTGTGCGGTGTATGGCGAATGGGCTCCGTTGGCGCCGTTTATGCGAAGCGGTTTAATAGAGGCGTGCGGAATGCTCTTGGTACGTTGACTTTTCTTTTTCTTGTACAACCGTGCGCGTTCGATTGAGTGTGTGCGTGTGGACGTTTTACGCCGATGAAGATGCATAACAATAGGATCAACCATCCGAACATCCCAATGTGGATATCTACTATTCTTGTCCGAGGCGTTTCACGCGGCGACGAGGTTGCGCGGTAGCGTTTCGCCGTCCCCGACTAACCGCGCGCGCGCATTTTCTCTTTTCTTCTCCACACAGGCGAGCCCAGACTTTAGATTAGCTGCGTGCGATGCGCTACGACGCGTTATTACCCGTCGTAGTAATATCGCACAAAGCGCGGACGCGACGGACGACGCAGACATTATTAAGGGTTTGACTTTAGCGGCAAACGCCTTGTCTTCCGCCGCGGAACGCGTGACGTCAAACCCAAACCAACAGGATTTGACTAGCGATCCCGATGAAGTGATGTTCATCCGACGTCTTGCGGAGACGATTTTGACCATGGCGTCGTATCATTTGAGCACAATCACCGATGAAAACGTTCGTAATACGTTTCTCGAGCGCATGCTCGGCCTCACGCGTTTCGCAAATTTGGAAGTCCTGGAATCAGTCATCAACGCGTGGCCCGTATTACTTCGTGCCATGGGCGCCGAGCTTCCAAAAACGTTCACGCGTGGTCCACCATCACAGGGCGTAGATAACCCGTACAATTCTCAAAAAATTGAACCGAATGGAATCCTTCCCAATGGCGCGAGCGAAGCGTTGCTCGAAATTGGCAAGTGGTGGATCAACGCGGGCGCGGGTATCGCGTCTGGGTTCGACTCGAGCGGTATCCCGGGTAACAAGGTTGACGAATGGCGTGATGAATTTGAAAGTCCGTTAGAACTCAGAGAAACATGGGTGCAACTTCGCGCCAAGTGGATGGATGTCGTGAAATTATGCACGGCGTTGTGTCCCACAAACGCCGCCAACCAAGCGGCGCAAAACACGTTCACCGTACTATCGTGGACGCAACCGGGTGGACCGTTAGCGACGGCGTCGGATGAGAAACGTTGTGCCGCGCTCGAAGGCGCGTCGTCGTTTTTAGAAGCAGTCATGGTTGCCTTACCCACGGAGGGTCCGTCGTTTGAAGGGTTTTCAAGCACGCTCGAGACGCTTCTCAGTCAGTTAGTGACGATTGATTTCAAGACGCCGCACAGCAACGCGCAAGTGGCCAAGCTGTTGGAAACGTATGGAAAGTTTAGCCGAACTCGACCGGACGCTGCGAGAACGATTATGAGTCGGTTATTTACGATTTTGAACGAGCTTCCAGCGGACTTAACCTCGGGAGCGCCTCCAGTGCGACAACGCGACATCATCGCCAGCGGCAGAAGCGGGCAAGCCGCTCGACAAAAGGTGTGCGCGGCGATTCTCGTTGTATGTTCAGCAGCACCCATGGTACGTACTCGTGTGCTCATTCATAGATTTTGTGTTTCCCTCGCAGTGAAAGCGCTCCTTAGAAAACGCGTCGAGCTTTCTCTCACTTGATGCGTTTTATGCTGGGGCGCGACAACGAAACGCGAACGCGAACTCAACCGTCGGCGAACTCAACCTCTCGAGGCGTCGACGTGCGAGTCGTATTCGCAACATCTTCTCGCGCGCGCGCTTCGATATTATTACTGCGCACATCATACATCGTTGAAGCCGTACTGACCATCCGCGCTCTTGACCTCACACAGGCGCTGAATCCGCTATTGCAAGACTTTGCCGGTCAAATTGAAACCATGAGCTCGAGCGGCAAGCTCAGCGGCGCCGAACGTGGATCACTCGCCGAAGCCCTTCTCGCAGTGGCTGGCCCGTCGGGTCCAGTGCGCGTGCGTGAAGTGCTCGAGTGGCTTATCGCCCCGGTGCGTCAACGATGGGTGCCAAATGGTGCGTTGTCGCCAGAAGTTTCGCATTTGCTGTCGCCGCAAGGCATGGCGGCGGGCGAAGCCTCGGGCGGCACGCAAGGCTTGTCTTCAGCGCATTGGGAGCTATTTCACGACATACAACTCACCGAGCGATGCATGCGGCGAAGTTTGGGTGACGCTGAGTCGGCGCGTCTGCCTACGGGGCTGATGAAGCCCGTGGACCCGCCGCCACCGATCGGCGAGTGCCCAGCCGCGGACCACATCCAGTGGGCGATTCGCCTCGTGTCGTCGCTGTTACAGACTGTGCACACGTACTGGACTCCCGAAGGTCGCGCTACTATGCACGCCATTGGGCTCGGTAAATCGCTCGAGATGTCTCCTGAAGAAAAAGCCGCGTACTTGGTTCACGGTCCGGCGCGAACGCATGTTCTAGATGACGAAGATCCAGGCGTGACGCAAACCGCGGCGGCGTCCCGCGATTGGATGCGGTGCTTGCGCGATTGTTCGTATTCCATGTTCACCCTATTCAGCGTGCACGCCGCGGCGGCATTTTATCCGTCTCCTGAAATCGCCGCCATTTGCGGCGCGTCCATTTTGGCGCATTTGCCATGCATGGAATTGAGACACCTGCGGCAGTGCATGCACGCCACGGTGCGTCCAATCATCGGGCGGTGTCCGGCGGCGCACCGTAATCTCTGGTATGCCACGCTCGTGAACCCGCTGTGTGCGTCGTTACACGAACGACTTTCTACAGGTTGGATGGACACGCGAGTCGTCAACGCGCAAAAAACGGCGGATAGAAGCGACGACGACGACGACGTCACCGGGGCGCAGGTGGATGACTTGATTACTGAGCGCATATTACGCGACATCACGAGGGACCATTGCGCATTACTCGCCATCGTCGCCTCACCCGAGGGCACGTTCGGGCGCAAGACCAAAGGCAGTGGCTTGACTGGCGTCATGGGCGATATGTCCAACACTCAGCTCTCGACGGCGTATGCTGGAGGCAAGCACGTGCTCGACTGGATTAACGCCGGCGAAGCTTCGGGCGTTCGCGCAGGCATCGCCACTGGAACATGCGCACTCACGTGGGAAGATGCCGAAGCCACCGGGCACGCGGTAAATTTCGTTCGTGCGCTCACCGCTGCGGCGGGTTCAAACGACGCCCCGCAAGCGTTACGCGAAACCGTCGGCGCAGAAGTGTTCCAAGCCACGCTCACGGCGCTCACGCAAAGTTCCAACGCCGCGCATCAAGCGGATATTCTCGGTGTCATCCGCGACGTCATCATTTGGCTCTTACCCAAAACGCAATCCGTGGGACAAATTTTGATGAGTCTCCCCGGTATGACGCGCGAGACCATCGATGGATTCGTGCGTGAGCTCGGACAGATGCGAAGCGAGAAGAAAGCCGCGAATTACATCAAGGATTTCCTCATCAAAGCGAGCGGCGGCGGCGAAGAGCTCCGCGCGCTCGTCGAATCCAGAGCGTCATCCAAGAGTGGTAGTGCGATTCAAATTCCAAAAGTTACGCCTAGGAATCCCGACAAACAGAGCCCCGACGGTATAGGCGGATTTAGCGCCGAAGACGCGACGCGCGCCATCGGACTGTAATGCGCTTTTGTAGTGCAATCACTAGACCACACTTTCGCGCGCGCGTCGTCTCAACCATCGAATTCACAACCGCGCAACGCTAGGTATTTAAAACGATGCACGCCGCGTCGCTTCGCGCGACGCACACCGCGGCGTCAACGTCGTCGTCGTCCAACGTCCCGAAGGGCAGCCGTCGGCGTCGCGCCGTCGCGAGAGCCAAGCCAAAGTCTCCTTTAGACGAAGCCTTCGGCCCGTTCGCGCCGCCGCTCGACCCGCTCGACCCACATCCGCCGTTGTTCTGTTTTTACGACGCGAGGCGCGTGCTCGAGGCGCGGGAGTCGAGCGTGAGCGAAGGCGCCGGCGACGCCACGCTCGAGGTCTCTTTTGACTTTTATGCGACGACAACGCGCGTGTCGACGACGGACGAGCGAGGGATTGCGAGCACATGGAACGGTCGTGCGTTTGTCATGCCGTGGGATGTCGTGGCGACGATTGCGAATGACGAGCGCGGGGTATACGAGCCTGAGCCGAGCGAGGCGTGGGACGTCGGTCGGTGGCGAAAAGTCGTGACGTTTAGCGACGACACCGAGCGCGCGGTATCGCTCATGCCGAGCGGGCCGAAAACGTGGCCGACGGCGTTGATCGCTGGGTTTAGTATGCATCGCTTCGGCGTCGGGGTGGACCCGAAAGAGGATACAGAGAAGAAACTGGGCGCCGTGGCGCCGATTCGTAAAGGCGCTCGCGTTTTGGACGTATATACCGGTTTAGCGTACACGGCGAGCATGGCAGCCGCGCGCGGAGCGCACGTGACGACGATAGAGTTAGATACGACGATGACTAAGATGTGCCGCATGAATCCGCACTCCAAGTTGTTATTTTCGGGAAGTATTCAACAGTTGTACGGCAACGGCGCCGACGTCGTCAAGACGTTTAAAGACGGCGAGTTCGACCGCATCATCACCGACCCACCGACGTTCGCTCTCGCCGGTGAGCTCTACTCTGCCGAGTTTTACGCCGACTTGAAGCGCATACTCAAGCCTAAAGGCAAGGTGTACCACTACATCGGCGACCCGAAGAGCGCCTCGGGCGGAAGCGTCGCCGCCGGCGTCGTCCGTCGCCTCAAAGCCGTCGGTTTCGGCGGTGTCGAGATCGACTACGACGCCCACGGCATCATCGCCGCCCACGACCACATCAAACTCATGAAAACATCCACATCCTCATCGTCATCGACGACGAAGACATCGAAGACGACGAAGACATCGAAGACGACGAAGACATCGAAGACGGACCCAAAGAAAAACAGTCGAGGCGGCGGTACAAAACCCGCCGCTCGAGACCGTCGCCGCGACGCCCCGCGCGGCAGTCGGCGCTTCAACCTCACCGACGACGACGACGACGACGACGACGACGACGATGAGCGCTATTAATAACACGCACCCATAGATAATAGATGCGCGCAAAACGCGCGCGCGCGGCACACCAGTCCCAAAAAGCTCCAGCTGTAGATATTTTCCCTGTGTCCCCCAATCGGCCAATCACAACCAGGGAGAGGAACCCACGCGGTTTTCCCGCCAAAAAGTGCGCGCGATGCGCTGTCACTTTTTCAAACCAACCGACATCGCCCGACGTTCGACGCCGCACACGCCGCCGCTCGCGCGCACCTTCGCTCGCAAAGCCCACGCACACGACCATCATGACCACGCCCCTCGCCTGCACCGCCGC
>Ga0222715_10001295_pt1 | contig 24040 bp, 24 predicted proteins | sample C33_9DmetaG_FD_165056 | JGI IMG/M metagenome (GOLD analysis project Ga0222715, IMG submission 165056) | Estuarine water microbial communities from San Francisco Bay, California, United States - C33_9D | ecosystem: Environmental > Aquatic > Marine > Unclassified | place: USA: California...
CGGCCGCTTTTAAGTTCGCTGGCTTTGAAGCCCAAGATGTCCATATGTCAGATATAATCCGTGGGTCCATATCTCTTGACAACATAGTCGGCCTTGCCGTCTGCGGTGGCTTTTCTTACGGTGATGTCTTGGGGGCAGGGAGAGGCTGGGCTAGCGCAGTCCGGTACAATAGGTCTGTAGCCGAAAAATTTTCAGAGTTTTTTTCGCGATCGGATACATTTACTCTCGGAGTTTGTAATGGGTGCCAAATGCTTTCAAGCTTGAGAGACATCGTACCAGGAGCCGCACACTGGCCTAATTTTAAAAAGAATCATTCTGAGCAATTCGAAGCCCGACTAAGTATGGTAAAAATTTCCGAATCCCCATCGATTTTTTTTAAAGATTTAGAGGGGTTAATAGCCCCTATATCAATCGCTCACGGCGAAGGTAGAGCTGATTATCCCGAACCAACTCAGGAGACCAAATTCTGTATGCAATATGTCAACAACCATGGGAGAGTCACTCAAAAATATCCGGCCAACCCAAATGGATCTGCCGAAGGAGTCGCGGGTGTTACTTCAGATGATGGCAGAGTAACGCTGATGATGCCACATCCTGAGCGAGTGTTTCTCAACCAGCAATTATCTTGGGAAAGCGCTCTGAATAAGCCCACTGAAAGTGTCTGGATGGAAATCTTCCATAACGCAAAACAATGGGTTCAAAACTAGCTTCGACTTCCATATGAGCAAGAATAATAAAATAACGTGTCATCAAATGGGAGGGGACGAAACCTTTGCGGAGCTCATCGAAGGAGTAGTGCCATATAAAAAATTTATTAATCAAACTCCAATAAAAAAAGTCAAACAATCTAAAATAAAAAGAGCTCCACTTGAAACAGTGGCAGTCAGTTGGCATGATCATCTACCGGCAGTCGAGCTGTTGGACTATAGAAAGCCCGGAGTCCAAGATAGAGTCACTAGGCGACTAAAGCGTGGTACATATCCCGTGGATCAGGAGTTAGACTTGCACGGATTACGAGTATCAGAGGCACGAACATACCTCTATCACTTTATTAATACAGCGCAACAACAAAGAACTATTTGTGTCCTTATTATTCACGGGAAAGGTCTGAACTCCCATGGTACTAACTCAGTACTTAGACCAAACGTACGAAACTGGCTTAGCCAAGACGAAAGAGTCTTGGCATTCACTCAGGCTCCCAGAAACCTTGGTGCCGAGGGAGCCACATATGTTTTATTAAGAGGAGCGAGGGCTTCCTAAACTTTTACTCATCTAAAAGACAAACAGCAACTGCGGCGATTCCTTCACCTCGCCCCAAAAATCCTAATCTCTCCGTGGTAGTCCCTTTTATATTTATTCTAGTACCGTCAATCTTCAAATCATTCGCAATGTTCTCAATCATCTCAGCATAAAAAGGAGAAATTTTTGGGGCCTCACAAATAACCGTCGTATCAATATTTGATATTGAAAATCCTTTCAGGCCGACTAGCTCGCCCACTTGTGCTAGGAGCAGTCGGCTACTGATTCCAGCATACTGCGGATCGGTATCCGAAAAATGTCTACCGATATCCCCCAATCCAGCTGCACCTAAAATAGCATCACATATCGAATGTAAAAGCACATCACCATCAGAATGAGCAATCAAACTTTTATTAAAGGGAATCTTTACCCCTCCTAGGAAAACATAGTCTCCCGTTTGTAATTTGTGCACGTCATATCCATGCCCTACTCTCATTATTCTAATTTCCCCTCTAGATTTTTATGGTGACAAAGAATAGCCTCGGCTAACCAGAGATCTTCTGGGCGCGTTACCTTTATATTTTGGCCACTCCCTTCAACTATCTTGGAACTCAACCCAGCCTCTTCAATAGCCTGTGACTCATCCGTAACTATCGTGCCATTATCAATAGACATGGATAACGCTTTTTGAAGAACAGTCAGCCTAAACATTTGTGGAGTTAAAGCACGCCACAAGTTTGACCTATCAACTGTTTTTCCAACAGTATGTGGCTTTGTGCACTCTTTTAAAGTATCTAATACAGGTGTCGCTAGCAAACCTCCAACTGGGTGCCCTTTAACGGTTTCAATTAAATTATCAATGTCACGTTGTTGCACGCACGGCCTCGCAGCATCGTGAACAAGAACCCACGAGCAATCTGGCTCGAATTTTCTTAGATGATTCAGGCCCGCCATTACCGAGTCACGTCGCTCAGCGCCGCCGGTGATAACTGTACACTTTTCTATGACTGACGACGGTAAAGTGAAAAATAATTGATCGTTCTCGGCTACTACTACGATAGGTCGCTCTATTCTACTATTGTTCACGAACAAAGTGAGGGTATGCTCTAATATTGTCTTTCCCAGAACCGACAAATATTGCTTAGGCACCTGCCCACCCATTCGAGTTCCAGCGCCTGCGGCCGGAATTAAGGCAAATATAGCTCCGTCATTTTTGGCTATCATTAGTTAGCTCTCGGTCTAACAACCTTTATCTATTTTAATTCTGTCTCTAGAGAATAACTCGAACTGGCATTAGTCGAATTTAATCGAAGAAAAATCTCGTCCTCTTTTATCATACCGATCAAACTTCTTGCTCTCTCTTCCACCGCTTCTAGTCCATCCTCTAAATCTCTAACTTCCGCGATAAGACGCCGGTTACCTACCTTTATACTATTAATTTCCTCCTCCTTCTCTTCAATCTTTAACATCAAGATCTTAGCATCTGCGACACCACCACTCTTAAACCAAAATGCGTATTGCAAATAAGAGAGGATGACAATAAGAAATATAGCTAAAAATTTCAAAATCGTGCTGCTAGATATTCTTAAGACTCGAAAATGCCTTGAGCCCTGGATATACGGCACCAGCTTGAAGCTCGTTTTCAATAAGCAATAACCGGTTATATTTTGCTATCCTATCTGAGCGAGACATGGAGCCAGTTTTAATTTGGCCCGAGTTATAAGCCACAGCAATATCAGCAATAGTAGTGTCCTCAGTTTCTCCAGATCTATGTGAGACAACAGCAGTATAGTTATTCTCCTGAGCCAACTCGATTGCGGCAAAAGTTTCAGTTAGCGTACCGATTTGATTTACTTTTATTAATATCGAGTTACCGAGGTTACTATCTATGCCTTTTTGCAAAATATTAGCATCGGTAACAAATAGATCGTCTCCGACAAGCTGAACTTTATCACCAAGCTTTTCTGTTAAAATCTTCCAACCGTCCCAGTCGTTTTGGTCCATACCATCTTCTATCGTTATGATCGGGTAGCGATCGCACCAAGAGACCAGTAGGTCAGTCATCTCCCCAGAACTCAAACTTTTATTTTCAGATTGCAAGCGATATTCGCCGCCATGATAAAACTCGGAGCTCGCCACATCTAGTCCAAGGAAAATATCCTCGCCAACTTTATAACCCGCAGATTCAATAGCTTCGACGATTAATTTTAATGCTGCTTCGTTAGACTCGAGACTAGGTGCAAACCCTCCCTCATCCCCTACTGCAGTACTAAAACCTCGCTTTTCTAACAAAGCTTTCAAAGTATGAAATACCTCCGTTCCATACCTCACCGCCTCTCCGAAGGTAGGTGCTCCTGCGGGTACTATCATAAACTCTTGAAAATCAATGTTGTTATTAGCATGCATCCCGCCATTAATAACATTCATTAATGGTACTGGCATTAGATAATCATTCCTCTCTCGTAGGCACCGGAACAGGAACTCACCCTTATCAGCCGACGCGGCATGCGCGGTTGCCATTGAGACAGCAAGCATCGCGTTTGCTCCCAACTCAGACTTATTAGGTGTCCCGTCAATATCGATCATCATTTGATCAATCTTTTCTTGTTCACTTACCTCCTGCCCGATGAGCTTTTTAGCTATACGGTCTTTAATATTACCTACCGCGTTTCGGACTCCTCTTCCCAAGTATCGTTGTCGGTCGCCGTCCCGCATTTCCAGAGCTTCCCGCTCTCCAGTTGAAGCTCCAGACGGAACAACAGCAGAACCGATGTGTCCTTCATCAGTTAAAATTTCCGCCCTGATCGTAGGGTTTCCCCTAGAATCTAGCACTTCCAAAGCATTTACGTTTTTAATTTTCGCCATTATTTAAAAAGCCCTACACTGATCAGAAATTTATCTATTTACTTAATTGTAGTATCAATATTTTTCAATGTTTCTAACAACGTCCTCATATCTCTTAAAGGTAGCGAGTTGGGACCATCACTAAGCGCTTTTTCTGGTTCAGGATGGGTTTCCATAAAAACTCCAGAAACTCCGGCAGCAACTGCGGACCGAGCTAAGGTGGGCACGAACTGACTTTGCCCGCCTGAAACTACGCCACCACCTCCGGGCATTTGAACCGAATGAGTAGCATCAAAGATCACCGGACATTTCGTCTCTCGCATTATGACTAAACTGCGCATGTCTGAAACCAAGTAATTATAACCAAAAGACGTTCCACGCTCGCAAACCATGATCTGGTTATTGCCAGTTGCCTGAGCTTTTTCTACAACATTAATCATGTCCCACGGTGCAAGAAATTGAGCTTTTTTTATATTTACCGGCTTTTTCTGGCAAGCAACTTTCTGGATGAAATTAGTTTGCCTACACAGGAACGCTGGAGTTTGAAGAACATCCACCACAGAGCTCACTTCATCTAAAGGAGTATCTTCATGAACATCGGTTAGAATTTTTAGGCCAAAATCAGTTTTAACTCTTTCTAGAACTCTTAGCCCTTCGTCTATTCCAGGTCCCCTGTAACTACCAAGTGAAGTTCGATTCGCTTTATCAAAAGAAGCTTTAAAAATGAGTAGGATATCTAGGTCATCAGTAATATCTTTAAGTTTTTCAGCGACAGAGAGTACTAACTTCTCGCTTTCGATCACGCAAGGACCGCTAATCAGGAAGAAAGGACTGTTAAGTCCTATTGTTTGGTCAAATAACTTCACAAAAAAATATTCATAGCTCACTGCCTCGACTGGCAGCCCACCATCGCCTGTAAAAATGCTGAAAACAAAGGATGTCCCTCTTTCGGAGTAGAAGTAAATTCTGGATGAAATTGACAACCCACAAACCAAGGATGATCCTCTACTTCAACTATTTCCACTAAATTTCCATCTTTTGATCGGCCGGTAATATGCAATCCAGCCTCCTCTAACTCCATCATGTATGTGTTATTAAATTCGTACCTGTGTCTATGTCTCTCGACAATAGAGTCTCTCCCGTAAGCTTCAGCAACAAGGCTACCAACTGCTAGCTTACATGGCTGCCCACCCAGTCGCATCGTGCCACCCACATCGCTATCTTCAGAGCGTATCTCCAAATTACCCTCCGGAGTCATCCATTCAGTAATTAGCGCGATGACGGGATGCGGCGTATCACGGGAAAATTCGGTGCTATGTGCTTCCGAATATTTTAACACATTCCGCGAGAATTCAATGACCGCCGCTTGCATCCCTAAACAAATGCCAAAAAATGGCTTTTGATTTTCTCTCGCAAACTGTGCCGCTATTATTTTCCCCTCAATTCCTCTTTCGCCAAAACCTCCCGGTATTAAAATACCATCAACATTACTCAAACACGACACCCCATCGCTCTGTATTTGTTCCGAATCTATATACTTAATATTGACTTTAGTCTCAGTATGTATGCCCGCATGTATTAGCGCTTCAGAAAGAGACTTATAGGATTCTGTCAGGTCAACGTACTTACCTACCATTGCTATTTCAACAGCACGTTTAGGATTTTCGAGAGCGTAAACCACGTCACTCCAAGGCTTCAAGTCAGCCTTAGGCAAATCCAAACCAAATTTCTCACAAACTATTTCGTCTAATCCTTCATCTCTGAGCAAATTAGGAATTTTATAAATAGATGATGCATCCCGTGCGGTAATAACGGCTCTCTGTTCAACGTTGGTGAAAAGAGCAATTTTCTTTCTCTCAACGCTGGGGATGTCTCGATCAGAGCGACATAGCAGAATATCAGGCTGTATACCTATCGACCTCAATTCCTTGACAGAATGTTGTGTAGGCTTTGTTTTTATTTCGCCGGCAGAGGAAATAAAAGGAACTAAAGTCAAATGAATAAACAGAGTATTAGAATTACCCAATTCGACTCTTATTTGACGTATTGCCTCCAGGAAAGGCAATGACTCAATGTCACCCACGGTGCCGCCTATTTCTATCATCGCTATATCAGCATCACCCGCTCCATCTTTAATATTCCTAATAATCTCATCTGTAATATGCGGAATCACCTGCACTGTGGCTCCCAGGTAGTCCCCACGCCTCTCTTTTCGAATAACACTCGCATAGATACGACCGGTTGTATAATTACTTTTTGATGAAGTACCGCACTTGACGAATCTTTCGTAATGTCCGAGATCAAGATCTGTCTCCGCCCCATCATCAGTTACGAAAACTTCTCCGTGTTGAAATGGACTCATGGTTCCAGGGTCGACATTAATATAAGGATCTAACTTGACCATCGCGATACTTAATCCACGGGCTTCTAAAATAGCTCCCAGAGAGGCAGCCGCGATACCTTTCCCTAGAGAAGAAACAACGCCACCAGTAACAAATATAAAACGCGTCATTTAGAACCCACTATTAAGTTGAAGTCATCGGATAAAACATGCCTGATGCGAAGGCCGCTTTTCCAACAGAATTATACTTGTGAAGCTAACAGAACGCCTGCTTTTTCTCAATTAAAATCTAAAAAAGACCATACTCAATAGGACGAAAGCAACTATCGATAAGCCTGTCACATATCGGCATTTAGTGCCTAGAAACATATTTTAAGACTTGGTATGCGATGGACAAGAATATAGACTATACACTGCACAACCGCATTTACACTTTGCGGTCCGAGTAACTTGCCATAATAAAGGTCCCACCTTATGTCAGACATAGAAATAGCCCAGTCTGCTAATAAAATTCCGATTTTAGAACTGGCAAAAAAAAGACTCCATGTGACTGAGGAGCAACTCATACCTTATGGACGATTTAAGGCTAAGCTATCCTTAACTTCTTTACAGAAAAAACCAAAAGATGAACACGGAAAACTAATTTTAGTAAGTGCGATGAGTCCGACACCGGCGGGCGAAGGAAAAACTACAACAACCGTAGGCCTAGGAGATGCCTTAAATAGACTAGGTCATAACACCATAATTTGTCTCAGAGAGCCCTCATTGGGCCCATGCTTTGGAATTAAAGGGGGAGCAGCAGGGGGAGGATATTCGCAAGTTGTTCCAATGGAAGATATAAACCTGCACTTTACAGGAGATTTCCATGCGATCACTAGCGCCAATAATTTACTATCAGCCTTAATTGATAACCACATAAATCATGGCAACACGTTAGACATTGATCCCCGTTCAATTACTTTCAAAAGAGTAGTCGATATGAATGATAGGGCGGTCAGAAACATAGTTTTAGGCTTGGGTGGTAAAGCTAACGGCTTTCCGCGGGAAGAAGGCTTCGATATTACTGTAGCTTCGGAAATTATGGCCATCTTTTGTCTCGCGACTTCGATTAAGGACTTAAAAAATAGACTTAGTAAAATTATAGTAGCTTACTCTAGAAAAGAAAATCGACCTATTACCGCGTCTGACTTAAACGCGGAAGGAGCTATGGCGGCTTTGCTAAAGGATGCAATAAATCCAAACGTAGTCCAAACGCTAGAAAACAATATAGCATTTGTCCATGGAGGTCCTTTCGCAAATATTGCGCACGGCTGCAATTCGGTAACGGCAACTGAAACCGCGCTGGGACTGGCCGACTATGTAGTAACCGAAGCAGGCTTTGGGGCAGATTTAGGAGCTGAGAAATTTATTGACATAAAATGTCGTGCAGCTGATTTGAAACCTCAGTTAGTTGTACTTGTAGCTACCATACGAGCATTAAAATTTCATGGTGGCGTAAATAAAGAACACCTAGACAAAGAAAACTTAGAAGCAATCAATCGAGGATTTATAAATCTAAGCCAGCACTATGAAAATATCACAAATCAATATCAATTGCCGTGTGTGGTTTGTATCAATCACTTTAGCAAAGATACGGACGCCGAAGTGGTTTGTTTAGAGAAACTAGTCCAATCTATCGGTGGGGTTCCTATACTGTCAAAGCACTGGGAGTTAGGAGGCTTAGGAGCCGAGAAATTGGCCGAAAAGGTAAAAAATATCTTAGATGCAGGTCCCTATCAACACTCGTATGTTTATCCTACGAAAGCGCATCTCTGGGAAAAGATTAAAGCGATTGCGACAAAGATCTATGGCGCTTCAAGCATAGAGGCGCCCATCAAAATCCGGAGAAAACTGGACGAGTTCGGAGAACAATTTCCTGATTTTCCAGTCTGCATCGCGAAGACTCAAATGTCTTTTTCCAGTAATCCTGAAGTCAGGGGAGCACCGAAAAATCATGTACTAGAGATTAGTGACGTAAAAGTCTCCGCTGGGGCAGGTTTCATCGTGGTGATTGCTGGCAATATGATGACCATGCCTGGCCTACCTAAAGTTCCGGCAGCGGAAAAGATAGATATTGACGATGAAGGAAATATAGTAGGACTGTTTTAATTTTAGATACGCGATTATTTCAGCCAATAGGTAACTGCTTGCGAAAACAGAGGAACGCTACCGTTGTAGCGTTCCTAACACAGAAACTACAGATTATTCAGTATGTTTTCCGCCGAGCTGGCCTTAACATCCGACGCAGCAGCCTCTCTGTGTAGCTGAGTAACTACGCCATCTTCAACCACTACTGCGAAACGCTCCCCACGGGTTCCCATACCAAACCCACTTGCATCTAGTTGCAAACCTAAAGCCGTTACATAATCCGCATTGCCATCAGCAAGTAATGTGACTTTACCATCAGCACCTTGATCTTTACCCCAAGCCCCCATAACAAAGACATCATTCACGGATAAACATGCGATATTGTCGACACCCTTGGCTTTTAACTCATCAGATTTTTCGATAAAACCTGGCAAATGTTTTGCCGAGCAAGCAGGTGTGAATGCTCCCGGTACTGCAAAAATTACGGTTTTCTTTCCCGCAAATAATTCTTCACTTGTTACTTGCCCTGGTCCTTCAGCAGTCATTACACCAAAAGCACCTTCAGGCATCTTATCTCCAACTTGTATAGTCACAATTACCTCCACGTTTAACAATCAAAGTTCAAGCCTAACATAGTAACACAGCCTCTCCGACTTAAGATCGCTGTATCACAACGCACTACTATATTTATAAGGAACTTCTAAGAAGCTCTGCCGCGGCACCAACCCCGCTACCCAACGCTACCTGAATACCGGAGTCACACAAAGCCATTTCAGTTCCAGCTAGAGCGCTTAGTATCATCAATTCGTTCATATCACCGAGATGACCAATCCGAAAAACCTTTCCAGCTACTTCTGTTAAGCCTCCACCCAAAGACAAGTTGTAACGATTATAAGCATTTCTCACCACGTCATTACTATCCATACCCTCAGGAACACAAATGGCAGTCACAGTGTCGGAATATAAAGTCTCATCCTTGGCGCATAGCTCTAGTCCCCATGCACTTACTGCCGCTCGAACAGAATTAGCGTAACGCGCGTGCCTCTTATAGACATTCTCCATACCCTCTTCCAACAGCATATTTACAGATTCTCTCAGCCCTCGAAGCAATGTCATTGCCGGAGTGTAGGGGAACCATCCACCCGCATTTGCAGCACTCATTTGAGAAAAATCAAAATAGTATCTGTATGACTGAGCCGTCTTACTTTTTTCCAGCGCTTTTTCACTAACGCATACCACACTCAGGCCGGTTGGAAGCATCAGACCCTTCTGAGAGCCGCTGACGGCGAGATCAACGCCCCATTCATCCATCCTGAAATCAAGACTTCCTATTGAACTAATTCCATCAACAGCTAGAAGCGCGGGATGTTGTAAGTCATCTAGTAATTGACGCACGGCTGCCAAATCACTTGTAACACCGGTCGCGGTCTCATTGTGAGTAACTAGAACCATTTTAATCAAATGAGTCGAATCGTCAGTCAAAACCCGTCGGTACTCTTCGAGCGGTACACCCTCGCCCCAAGGCGTTTCTATCAACTCAACCGCCATCCCTAGTTTTCGACACGACTCGGCCCAAAGATGCGAAAATTGACCAAATCTACTTTGTAAAACCCTATCTCCGGGCGAAAGTGTGTTTGTGATAGCGGCCTCCCATCCACCAGTTCCTGATGATGGAAAGACGAAAACCTGGCCTTGCTCAGTCCTGAATATCTTTTTCAGATCTTCAAATAATGGTAACGCGAATTCAGGAAAATCTGCGGCCCTGTGATCTTCCAACGGTATGTCCATGGCACGTCGAATTCGATCTGGGATATTGGTAGGTCCTGGTACGAACAAAAAATTTTTTCCGGGCACGAGAATTTAAGCCTCCTAAAATAAAATATCTTCTATAAAAATTTGGGTTCCTAGTTATGCACAGGCGCGTGCAAATCATTAAGCGAGACCTCATCTTCCTCTCGGGCCAATTTGGCTTTATCAGAACGCAAGTTGCTCACATTATGCAAATAATCGGAACTAACGTCGCCTGTGATATAGGTACCGGTAAAGCACGACTGTTCAAATTCTATAGGGCCTTTGTCTCCGTGACCAACCGCGCTCACTAGATCTTCATTATCTTGATAAATTAAAGCGTCAGCGCCAATCAAGCGTTGTACTTCACTAACTTCTCGATCACAGGCTATCAATTCAGCGCTGGTCGGCATATCAATACCATAGACATTAGGGTACTTCACCGGCGGCGCCGCTGACGCAAAATAAACTTTACGAGCTCCAGCATCTCTAGCCATGTCAATTATTTGACTCGAGGTTGTCCCACGCACTATAGAATCATCTACCAATAGTACGTTTTTCCCTTTAAATTCTAGCTCAATCGCATTCAGCTTTTGCTTAACAGATTTTTTACGCATCGCCTGACCAGGCATAATAAAAGTACGAGGAATATAACGATTCTTAATGAACCCCTCCCGATATTTAGAATTAAGGACATTTGCAATTTCCATCGCGGCAGTTCGCGCTGTATCTGGCACAGGAATCACCACATCAATATCTAGATCGCCCCATTCTCGAGCTATCTTAGCCGCGATAGATTCCCCCATCCGCATACGCGCCTTATGAACCGAAATTCCGTCTATTATCGAGTCAGGCCTAGCAAAATAAACATGCTCAAATATACACGGATAATGAAAAGTTTTCTCCGCACATATCTCTGATTTTAAATCCCCATCACTACTAATAAATACGGCTTCGCCTGGCGCGACATCACGCACAAAATTGAAGCCTAAGGAATCTACCGCCACACTTTCCGACGAAACAATAAACTCCGATCCCGAATCCGTTTCACGCACACCAAAACAAATAGGACGAATACCATAGGGATCGCGAAAAGCAACAAGTCCGACATTAGCGATCATCGCTACTGCTGCATAAGCACCTTTGCATCTCTTATGCACTCTGCGTATGGCACTGAATATATCTTTCGCATCAATAGAAAGCTTGCCTATACGCTGTAGCTCATGCGCAAAGACGTTTAACAAAACCTCTGAGTCAGATTCGGTATTAATATGTCTCAAATCATCTTCAAAGAGTTCCTGCTTTATATTTTCTGCATTAGTTAGATTTCCATTATGTGCAAGGGTTATACCGTAAGGAGAATTTACATAAAATGGTTGTGCCTCAGCATTTGAAGAGACGCCAGCAGTTGGGTACCTAACATGACCAACCCCCATATCACCTCGTAAATTCATCATGTGTCGGGTCTTAAAAACATCTCTTACTAATCCATTCGATTTTCGCAACAAAATTCGACCGTCGTTGTAAGTAGCAATACCCGCGGCATCCTGTCCACGGTGTTGAAGCATTGTTAAGCCGTCATAGATAAGCTGATTCGCTGGCGATTTTGCTACTACTCCAATAATTCCGCACACAAATTTTCTCCAAGCTTAGAAGTCGTGATCTATTTCAAACTTTGAGGGCGACCACATCAAAATAATTTTCACTGCGCTTTCTAGCGGATCGGAAAACTTGGCTTGACGCCACCAAGACTCTTCGGTTAGCGCCCCGAGTGTACCTAGAAATACGAGGAAGCAGATAAAAATAAGCCCTCGAGCGATTCCAAAAAAAAGACCAAAAAATCGATCTGCAAAGCCGACACCTCCCCTAGAAATAATATCTGATAAGAATCGCTTGATCACAGCGGACACAATAAAAACACCAATAAAAATCGAGAAAAAACAAATTATATTCCTCAAGCTATCGATAGTTACATAAGACTCTATAAAAGCTCCCAGCGCTGTAGCATACTTAAACCCAAAGAATATTCCGAAAAACCAAGTTAATAGCGATAAAATTTCGCGCGCTATCCCTCGGAACAACCCAATAGTGCCCGAGAATAAAACAATAGCTAGTAAGATTATGTCTGTCCAGTTCATAATGGAACCGAAATTCATCTAAGTTTTGATTGTAACAGAGTCATCTATTCTATAACAGCAGTCATGGGCACATGCTTAATCAGTATGCTCCGCTGCTGGTTACTTTTGCGCAGTTTCGATCGTATTTCTTCAGCCTGACGCAAATCCATATGCGGGCCAACTAGTACCTTAAAAGCCCTGACCCCATTATTCTTAGCAGTGCGCACATATGCTGCGAAACCTTGCTCCCTCAGAAACTTGACTTGACTATCGGCGTTAGCACGCCTCTCAAAGCTACCTACCTGTAAGTCCCAAGAGTCTACTTCATAAAGTTGAGGCTCAGTCCGACGAGCAGTATTATCTAACTTTTCGATCAAAGAGGCGATCTCATCTTTCTGGATCGGAGCAATAACTTCGCCACTTAAGTCAGGTGATCTGGGGTCTATCTGAAGTTGGAGCTCTTCATCACTTACATTAGGCGATAAAAACATGGGCAAAAGAATAAGAGCAGTCGAAATTAGGATTAAGAAGCCGACCAGTCTTTTTTTCAAAATCTCACTCATCAAGCTATCTTCTCCTGAATGAATTTCATCGCCTCACCGACTGTGATAAACGATCCGGTAATTATTAGCCTATCCACAAAGTACTTGTTCTCGAAAATTTCACTTAATATCTGATCGCATGAAGAATGACAACTGGTCTTAAGCTTTTTGTCAAGACTCTTCGCTGTTTCCATTACCTCCTCTGCAGATAAAGCACCTGCGTTGTCTAGTTCAACTAAATACAAGCGATCAATCACCGGAGTTAAATGCGTCAAAAAGCCTACAACATCTTTTGTAGACAACATCCCGAAAATACATGCTGTTTTCTGGACTTTTCTCATGCCCATTATTTCTCTAGATAAAATTTCTGCTGCTGGCTCATTGTGAGCCACATCAACAAAAATCTCGAAACCCAAGTCGTGAGATATTGACTGCATCCTACCCGGGATAACGAGGCTATGACAGACCTTGCGTACTGAAGATTCAAGTACTTGTGCGTCTATATTTAAGAGTTCAAGTACTTTCAACACCCCTGATATATTGCGAAGCTGATGAGCTCCGGACGTTACAGGATAGGGAAGCTTCGTAAGACTTTTAGCGTTACTAGACCACTCCCAATAGCTATCTTCAGTCTCCATGAAATAGTCGACGCCCAATATCGAGAGTTCCGCTTCTATTAGTTCAGCATGAGAATAGATAGCGCGCGGCACTTCCTTATCAGAGCACACGACTGGTTTCCCAGGTCGCATAATACCGGCTTTTTCTAAGGCAATTTCCTCCCGAGTTTCTCCCAGCCATTCGACATGATCGAGCCCAATCGAAGTGATTAAAGCTACATCAGACTCAACAATATTAACCGCATCAAGCCTTCCGCCTAAGCCAACTTCTAAAATAACGAAGTCTAAGTTGTAAGCATTGAAAATATTTAGCGAAGCTATGGTTATAAATTCGAAATAAGTCAAGGCAGCAGAGCCAGAGATTTTACTAAGCGTGTAGAACGCATTACATATCTCTGTAGAAGAAACATTATGCCCATTAACTCTTATACGTTCATTAAAATGAGTGATATGTGGGGAAGTATATGTACCCACCTTGTAACCCAACTCTAATATAATGGCTTCAAGATAATGACAACATGAGCCCTTTCCGTTCGTACCGGCGACGGTAATAACCTGGGGCGACAAGTTAACTAACCCGAGCTTGGTTCCGACATCCAAGCATTTACCTAAGCCGAGTTTTATCTCGTCGCCCTCTACATTTTCTAACCAGTCCAACCACGCAACCATGCTAGCTTCCGCCTTTGGCGGAGCATCCGCTCTAACAGCTTTACGAACTGACTCTGGCACCATCATAAATTGGAGAAGTTTGTCACTAAAGGGCGTTTTCCTTGCGGCGCGTTTGCGTGAATGTGGAAAGAATAGACACTATTGTGCTTTTTAGTTGACGACGGTCGACAATCATATCAACGGCGCCATGATCTAATAAAAATTCGCTACGCTGAAAGCCATCCGGAAGTACTTGCCGCACGGTCTGCTCTATAACCCGAGGTCCAGCAAACCCAATCAACGCATTCGGTTCTGCAATAGTGACATCACCAAGCATAGCTAAACTAGCAGAAACTCCTCCAGTAGTTGGATCCGTTAAAACTACTATGTAAGGTAGGCTATTTTCTCTCATTTCAGCTATCGCTGCGCTAGTTTTGGCCATTTGCATAAGTGATATCAGTGCTTCTTGCATGCGCGCACCACCGCTTGTACAAAAACACACCAGAGGTATCTTGGCTTGTAAACAGCGCCTAACTGCTCTCACAAATCGTTCACCCACGACAGAGCCCATGGAACCTCCCATGAATGAAAAATCGAAAGCTGCAGCAACAATAGGCATGTTATCAATCGTACCTTCCATGGCTATGAGTGCATCACTTTCACCCGTATTTTTCTGTGCCAAAGTTATACGGTCTCGGTACTTTTTATTGTCTTTAAATTTAAGGAAATCAAATGGACGTAACTTACTCCCAATTTCTCGTCCACTATTTTGATCCAAGAATGTCATTAATCTCCGACGCCCAAACAGGCGCATATGCGCATTGCATTTAATACAAACCTGAAGATTTCTCTCAACTTCAGCTCGATAAAGTACTGCCCCGCACTCGGAACAACTTGTCCACAATCCTTCAGGAACCGAGCTCTGTCCATTACCTTCGGTACGGATCCTTTTTGGCAGTAATTTTTTAAACCAGCTCAATTACATATTCCTTCAAAAGTTCGGCCTTTACTTGAATTGGACCGATTGATTAATACTAGTTCTGAGTTCCCGCACAAAATGGGTGACATTTTCGGCTATCTCAGTCACAGTCTCACCTTTTTCAATAATTTCTACGATAGCACTACCGACAACCACACCATCTGATATCGCGGCCGCATCCACAGCTGCTTGTGAATTACGAATTCCAAATCCAAGTCCTACCGGAATACCCGCAATATTTTTCGTCCTATCAATATTATCCTTAATTTCATTTCCGTCGAATTGTTTATCCCCAGTCACTCCTTTTACAGCGACGAAATAAACAAACCCAGAAGCATATTCGCAAATTTTCCTAATCCTCTCCTCTGGAGAGTTGGGTGCGACCAGAAATATCTGGGCGATACCCAACGGTTCAAATGAATTCTTGAAAGGAGCGGCCTCTTCTGGTGGTAAATCAACCACCAAAACTCCATCGGCACCAACTTCATTGCATCGAGCCGCTAGAGTACTAAGACCCATACGTTGAAACGGATTGCAGTACCCCATAAGGACCACTGGCGTATCTAAATCTTTTTGTCGGAATACACCTACACAATCTAATACATCACTTAAACTCGTACCAAGACTCAACGCTCTTTCGCTCGCTCTTTGGATAACTTCCCCATCAGCCATAGGGTCGGAGAATGGCACTCCAAGCTCAATAATATCAGCCCCACCTGCAACTAAAGCATGCATGATATCAGGGGTCGCCTCCAAAGTAGGATCCCCCGCGGTGACAAAAGCGATCAGTCCCTTCATCCTGTCTGAGTTTAATTTTTCAAAACAAGCATTAATTCGATTCATAGTATTACCCAATAAAACAGTACCAACGCTAAATTACAATGTAATCGAGTTAAGCGTCGCTATAGTTTGTATATCCTTATCCCCTCGTCCTGATAAATTCACCACGATGGTCTTTCCTTGTCCCATAACAGCGGCTAATTTTTCAGCATAAGCCAGCGCGTGACTAGTCTCGAGAGCAGGAATAATTCCTTCTAATGTGGTCAGTCTATCAAACGCTTCTAAAGCCTCACCATCGTTTACAGTCTCGTATTGCGCCCTACCAATGTCCTTTAGCCATGAATGCTCTGGCCCCACTCCAGGGTAGTCGAGTCCAGCACTTATAGAGTGAGTCGATTCAATTTGACCGCACTCGTCTTGCATTAGATAGGTTCGATTCCCGTGTAAAACCCCTGGAATACCTGCACTTAAAGGAGCGGAATGTCTCCCACTAGCTACGCCCTCTCCACCGGCTTCTACTCCGACCATCGCAACATCCGAATCATTTATGAATGGATGGAATAGACCAATTGCGTTTGATCCCCCACCAACACATGCGACTAAAGCATCTGGCAGAGAGCCTATCTGTTCAAGACATTGACAACGAGTTTCTCGGCCGATAATCGATTGGAAATCTCGCACAATAACCGGATAAGGGTGCGGTCCAGCAACCGTCCCTATAATATAAAACGTAGTGTCTACATTCGTAACCCAATCGCGAAGAGCTTCATTTAGAGCATCTTTAAGTGTCCGAGAACCCGACGTGACCGGGACCACTTGCGCACCCAGTAACTTCATTCGAAAAACGTTAGTTGACTGCCTTTTTATATCGTCCTCTCCCATATACACACAACACTCTAACCCGAGTCTAGCTGCAATTGTCGCGGTTGCGACGCCGTGTTGGCCCGCACCAGTTTCCGCAATGACCCTAGGCTTTCCCATTCTTTTGGCCAACAAAGCCTGTCCGACGGTATTGTTTACCTTATGAGCACCGGTATGATTTAAGTCTTCGCGCTTGAGGAAAATTTTCGCACCACCTATTTCTTCAGACCATCTTTTGGCAAAATAAAGTGGACTGGGACGACCTACATAATACTTAAGATCATCGTCTAATTCCGCCAAGAATTCTTCGTCAGACATATATTTTTTATAGGCATTTTCTAAATCTAGTAAAGGCTGCATTAACGTTTCAGCAACAAAACGCCCGCCATAATCACCAAAATATCCGTTCTCATTGGGCAAAGAAACATCAGATTTCTCATCAGCACTCACAGTATTTACTTCATTATTTTTCAATCGAACGCACCCGCTTTATGAATTCTTCCATTTTAGCGTGATCCTTCACGCCTTTCTTCAACTCTACCCCACCACTGACATCAACTGCATAAGGCGATGTCACATTTATCGCACCGATCACATTTTCTAGGTCCAAGCCTCCGGCTAAAATAATCGGCTTATCAATATTTTTAGGCACTAATGACCAATCGAACGTCTTACCAGTTCCACCATAAGACCCCCGTACCATAGTATCCAAAAGTAATGAATTAGCTGCATTGTAACGCTTTGCCTCAGCAGCTAGATCAGTTTCTTCACCTACTCTAATAGCTTTTATCCATGGTTTTGAGGACAATCCACATTCGTACTCGGATTCATCACCGTGAAATTGTACCAAGTCTACCCCAGTGTCGCTTACCGTTTTTTTTAGCATTTCATGTTCAGCATTTACGAATAGGCCAACACATGTTACGAATGGCGGTAGCTTATGGATTATAGCCGCGGCATCGGAGGGATGGATATATCGCGGACTAGATGGGTAGAAAACAAATCCTAGGGCATCAGCACCGAAGTCCACTGCCGCCTGAGCATCCTGTATAGAAGTTATACCGCAAATTTTTGTACGCACATATGCCAAAATATTCTTCCCAATCACCACCTTTCAGAATTATCACATTTAAAGGCACCAACATATAGTCGCAAATTACTTCACTGCGCTTAACCCACCTCAGACAAGTTCTCTATAAGACGGAGCTGGTATCTCAAACTCTTCCGGATAATGAACATCCGAAAGATACAAGCCGTCGGGAAGCGCCGTGACTCCACCTAATGACCTATCTTTATAAGATAAAACTTCACCTGCCCAACTGGGAGCTCTACGACCACTACCTATTTCCATCAAAACACCAGCTAGATTTCTCACCATATGTTGCAAAAACGCATTTGCAGTCACCTTGAACAACAAAATCTCAGATTGTTTTTTAACTTCACAACAGGATACTCGTCTAACCGCATTTTTAGCTTGACAACCTTTTGCTTGAAACGTGGAAAAATCATGCCTTCCCAACCAATGACTACAAGCTTCATTCATTGATGTAATATTCAATGGGCGATAGTACCATGTCGCTTTTTTATTCCATACGGCTGAACGGATCGGTCGATTGTAGATAAGATAATTGTAAGTGCGTTCGATCGCGCTAAATCGGGCATGAAAGCTCGCCGGTACTATTTTAGCCCAAATCACCGAAATTGAATCGGGTAAGTTAGCGTTGCACCCATGCGTCCAGGAACGCAGGGCTCTGTCGATTTCAGTATCAAAATGGATTACCTGAAATAACGCATGGACACCAGCGTCAGTCCGGCCTGCACAGGTTGTAAGAATTGGTTCATTAGCCACTATCCCGAGCGCGGTCTCTATCGCGCTTTGGACAGTTTTCTGCCCCCGCTGAGACTGCCATCCTTTGAAACTGGAGCCATCGTACTCTATTCCTAGCGCGATTCTCACAGCAGATAACTCATATTGTTGTAACAACAGGAAATGAAGTTTGAGCCATTAATTGGCGAGAGAATCTAACATTGACGCGGCCTCATTTCGATGGTCGCTGGATGCGGAGATCATCACACCCTCTAGAATGCGACGGGCACCGTCAGAATCTCCCACATCCATTAACGCCCTAGCTAAATCTAACTTAGACTCGAAGTCTAGGGGCGTATCTGACTCGCCTATTCCTGCCTCGCTCAAGCTTGAATAATCAAGCCTCTGCCCAGCTTCAATAGCGTGTATAGGCTTTGATTGGGGGCGGAATATCAACCACAAAAGAAGCACACTACTGACTAATGTCCATAAATTGATATCGAGATTTGCCAGGCCTTTGTACCAGAGGAGGTCGGAAGGTCTTTCACTCGTGACCCTTCCCCCATTAACACTTAGGGTTCTTGAAGGAATCTCTTCCTCATTTAAATCATAACCTATTTGAGCTCTCAATAATGCGATTTCTCTATTTTTAATTATGAGTTTATTGTAAAGATCAGCATAAATATCGGATTGGGCAAAGGTCCGAAAACTATCGTCAGAGATAGCCTCTAGCTGGGAACTCAAGTCTGAAGTTTCGGCCATCGCTGCAATAGCAAATGAAGTATTATCACAAAATAGGCAAATCGCACTAATTATAATTGCTTGGATACTTTTAATGACGCGTCCCAACGGGCTTTGGATGCAAGCCACCTTCTACTAACCTTTCTGCAATTTGTACACTATTTAAAGAAGCACCTTTTCTTACGTTATCGGAAACAATCCACATATCTAATCCTTTCGGACAAGAAATATCCTCGCGGATCCTTCCTACGAGACAGTCATCATTATTTGCCGCATCAGTCACGGCGGTAGGGTATCCTCCATCTATCATGTCGTCGATCACTCTCACGCCAGCCGCATTTTTAAGTAATTCACGCGCCTCATCAGCCGTGATTTTTTCCTTAGTCTCAATATGTACTGCCTCTGAATGCCCGTAAAAAACAGGAACCCTTACTGCTGTCGGATTAACTAACAAGGCGCTATCATCCATGATTTTCTGAGTTTCCCACACCATTTTCATTTCTTCTTTTGTGTAACCATTTTCCTGAAAAACGTCTATCTGCGGTAAACAATTAAACGCTATTTGTTTAGGGTAAACCTGTGATGAGATCTCTTTAGAGTTAAGAATATTAGCTGTTTGAACCGCCAATTCCTCTATACCATCTTTACCAGTTCCAGAAACCGCCTGATAAGTACAGACATTAATTCTGTCTATTCCAACTACATCGTATATTGGCTTCAGTGCTACTACCATCTGTATGGTAGAACAATTTGGATTAGCTATTATATTTCGCTTAGTATACCCAGAGATGGCATCAAGGTTTACCTCGGGAACTATCAAGGGTATATCGTCGTCATATCGAAATTCCGAGGTATTATCGATGACTATGCATCCTTTTGCCGCTGCCTTAGGGGCAAAGATCTTTGAGATAGCGCTCCCAGGTGAAAACAAGCAAATATCAACTGGACTAAAATCGAACGTATCCAGATCTTGAACTACGAGCATTTTTTTTCCAAAGGACACTCTAGTTCCTGCTGAACGATTGCTCGCTATAGCATGAATGTCGCCAATCGGGAAATTTCTTTCATCAAGTAGCTCTAAAATCGTCTCACCAACAGCACCAGTCGCGCCTACAACCGCTATATCATACTCTGGTCTCATCTTAGTTTCCGTCTAAATTTTATTAAATTATTTCATAGCATCAATGATAGCAGTTGTCATTTCATCTGTACCAACTGTTGATTCATCAGCCAGGCTAATATCTGCGGTCCTCAAACCAGCATCCAAAACAGTGCTTATTGCCTGCTCAATTTTTTCCGCTAAATCTGGCTCTTTCAATGAATACTTTAACATCATGCTCAGGGATAAAATTGTTGCAATAGGGTTAGCTAGATTCTGCCCGGCAATATCGGGTGCCGAACCATGAACGGGCTCAAACAGTCCCTTGGCGGCATCATCTAGAGACGCGGATGGTAACATACCGATAGAGCCGGTTAACATAGCCGCCAAATCAGACAGAATATCGCCGAACATATTCGAGGTGACCAGTACATCAAATTGTTTAGGGTCGCGAACTAACTGCATCGCCGCATTGTCTACATACATATGTTCTAAAGAAATCGCGGGATAGTCCTTTGATACCTCCGTAACAATGTCTCGCCAAAGCTCGGTGACTTCTAATACATTAGCTTTATCTACTGAACAAAGACGTCCGCTGCGCTTAGACGCTATCTCAAAAGCTGATCGCACAATACGCTCTATTTCTGTCTCCGTATAAGTTAACGTATTATATCCATATCGCTCACCATCCTCGCGAATCTCAACCCCTCTAGGCTGACCAAAATATATTCCACTCGTCAGCTCTCTAATGATCATTAAATCAAGTCCAGAAACAATCTCAGATTTTAAAGAAGACGAATTAACTAAGGCAGGAAATAATACAGCAGGACGAAGATTACAGTACAAATCTAACTCCGCACGTAACCTCAGAAGCCCGCGTTCCGGTCTGATGGCTCTCTCGACTTTATCCCAACGCGGCCCTCCAACCGCGCCTAGTAGTATTGCATCCGCCTCTTTTGCAAGCTCCAGCGTCTTTTGCGGGAGGGAATCTCCGTCTGCATCAATTGCGCATCCCCCTAAGAGAGAGTGTTCTAAATCGTAGCTGTACCCGTACTTGTGTCCCAGTGCGTGGATAACACGTTCAGTAGCGCCAACTATCTCAGGTCCGATACCGTCACCCGATAACAATAAAATTTTGTCAGTCATAATTATTCACGATTTGTAAACACTTTATTTTACAGTAAAGTAGGAGAATGTGGCACTGTAAAAAATTATCGCAAAGTTAGAGTTATGATCGTAGAACAAATGACTGTAAAATAGTTTTACAATGAATCCAGGCCTAAAAAAATTACATCCTTATCCTTTCGAAAAAATGGCGGAAATGAGGAAAGAGCTAATACCGCCTAGCGATAAGAAATTGATCGATTTGTCCATAGGGGAACCAAAACTTCAAACGCCCAAAATTGTTTTAGAAAGCCTCGCCAAACAATTAACAACTACTAGCAAGTATCCTACCACCAGGGGGATGATTGAGCTTAGAAACACTATTAGCGAGTGGGCTACTCGTCGATTTAACTTAAACACCGGTCAACTTAACCCTGCCACACAGATACTTCCGGTTAATGGGACGCGGGAAGCGCTGTTTTCAATCGCAAATACAATATTAGATAAAACAAGCGCCAAAAATATTGTGGGTTTACCTAATCCATTTTACCAAATATATGAAGGCGCAGCTCTGCTAGCTGGTGGAGTTCCATATTACTTCGATTGTCCTGAAAGTAAATCTTTTCTGCCTCAAATTGAGGAGGTCCCAACTACCGTATGGGAGAAAATGGCTTTTGTGTATGTTTGTTCGCCTGGAAATCCGTCCGGAAGTGTGATGAAGGCAAATGATTACGAAAAGCTACTAGGGCTGGCTGAAAAATTTAACTTTTATATTATTGCTGATGAATGTTATAGCGAGCTGTATGACTTTACTAAAGAGCCTCCATTAGGGTTACTCGACTGGTGCAATAGATACGGCAACAACTCTTTTAAACGTTGTCTAGTAATGCATAGTCTATCGAAACGTTCGAGTTGTCCTGGGCTCCGCTCTGGATTTGTGGCGGGTGACCCGCACTTGATGGCTGACTACTATCAATATCGAACCTATCACGGCGGAGCAATGCCTATCCACATTCAATACGCAAGTATTGCGGCATGGTCGGACGAAGAACATGTCATTATTGCCAGAGAATTTTATAGAAATAATTTTAAGAGTGTTTACCAAGTGCTTAATCAGCATATCGAAATAACTATTCCACAGGCGGGCTTCTACCTATGGATTAAGCTCCCAATCGACGACATTTCTATGTGTAAGTGTTTGTTCGAAAAAAAAGGAGTGCTTCTACTTCCGGGACAATATCTGGGTCGCACGTTGGATGGTCGTAACCCTGGAGAAAATATGGTCCGGATGGCTCTCGTAGAGTCTGAGGAACGCTGCCTATACGCAGCTGAAAGCATGCTAAGTATTATCTAATTCCAAATAGGAGAAAATTTATGACAGCCCTTCCTGTAGTCATTGAAAAAGCGTATGAAGAAATTGGTCAGCTTAATACCAATACCGCCAGTAGTGAGCTCTTAGAGGCGGTTGCCGAATCACTCAATCAACTAGATTCTGGAGAAATTCGAGTAGCTCAGCCTTCTGAAGATGGTTGGAAAGTGAACGAATGGGTAAAAAAAGCGGTACTTCTATCCTTTAAGCTTGCAGATAACACAATGATTCAGGGAGGCTTCACAAACTATTTCGATAAAGTTAAATCAAAATTTGAAAATAAAGCGCATACTCAGTTTGAAAAAATTGGTGCTAGAGTCGTCCCTCCCGCTGTTGTGCGGCATGGATGTTTTATTGGGAAAAGCGCAGTCTTAATGCCTAGCTATGTAAATATCGGAGCGTACGTTGATTCTGGAACAATGGTGGATACTTGGGCAACGGTGGGCTCCTGCGCGCAAATTGGTAAAAACGTGCACTTATCCGGAGGAGTTGGGATTGGGGGAGTGCTAGAACCATTGCAGGCATCACCAACCATTATTGAAGACGGTTGCTTTATCGGCGCACGCTCAGAGATAGTGGAAGGTGTTATTGTTGGCGCCGGCGCAGTAATTTCTATGGGAGTTTATATAGGTCAAAGTACTAAAATATTTGATCGAGAAACTAAGGAAATCTCTTATGGAAAAATTCCCGCCGGAGCAGTTGTAGTCCCAGGAAACCTTCCGTCAGAGGACGGAACATATAGCTTATACTGCGCCGTCATCGTTAAAAAAGTCGACCAAAAAACACGAGCCAAAACAGGCATCAACGAATTGCTTCGGGATGTCTAATCCTTGGTCGCTTCAACTAGTCTAGCTAAATCATTGGCCAGTGACGTAATATCTTGCTTGTCTGGTCCTTCAACCATGATACGTACCACCGGTTCAGTACCAGATTCTCGCAATAAAACTCTGCCTGATTTTCCTAGGGTACCTGAAATTCTGTTTAATTCACTGTGAATTTTTGGAAATTTTTCCAGAGAAAATTCTCCACTAACTGGG